>ERZ791834.1286-NODE-1286-length-12215-cov-45.9636_pt1 | contig 12215 bp, 7 predicted proteins | sample MGYA00510293_ERZ791834 | MGnify/ENA primary metagenome ERZ791834 (study PRJEB30046, sample SAMN00715253) | human gut metagenome | study: EMG produced TPA metagenomics assembly of the A metagenome-wide association study of gut microbiota in type 2...
GACACGAACGTGTCAAGGTGTCAGAGCGAGTTAAGCGCGTGCTACCCGACTTTCCAAAGATGACGGTCACTTACTCTGTGTCGGAAAATGAAGAAGAGTCTATCGGCTACCAAGACCACATGAAACAGGTTATGGACGACTACAATCAGGAGTATGGGACCCATTTTAATATGGCTGATTTGCGTGGCTTTAACACGGATATCAATAATCGTTTAGCTAGAAAGTTAGACAAATACATTCCTCGTAAAGAGCAGTTGGATTTGGTCATCGTTGTAGACCGTCTTTTGACCGGTTTTGATGCCCCTTGTCTATCCACTCTCTTTATCGATCGTAAGCCCATGCGTCCACAGGATTTGATTCAAGCCTTTAGCCGCACCAACCGCATCTTCGACAGTAAAAAGCGTTATGGCCATATCATCACCTTCCAAAGACCAGAGGCCTTTAAAGAGGCTGTGGATAACGCCCTTAAACTTTACTCAAACGGTGGTGAAAATGATGTTACTGCCCCAGACTGGGCAGAAGAAAAAGCTAACTTTATCCAAGCCTGGATAGACTTTCAAGTAAAAGTGGAAGATGTGGAAAACTATGTCATTACCATTGAGCAGGCAACTAGCCCACAACTCCGTCGCATTGCCAAGGCTTACCAAACCTTTGACAAGTATCTGGCATCTATCCGTGTCTATAGCGAATACGATGAAGCGGCTATCTATGCGGAGACAGGACTATCAGATGAAAAGCTTGAAACCTATCTAGGAATCTATCAAAATATCCTAGCAGAGCTCAAAAGCCGAGCTGAAGACGATGGTGATGATAATCTCTTTGATATCCACTACGAACTGGAATCCGTCCAAGTCGACGAGATTAACTATGCTTACATCCTGACCTTGATTCAAAGTATGATTCAGCAGGAAGAGGATAGTCCACAGACGCTCAGTGACAAGGATATCGAAACTGTTGATAACTATATCCAGAGTCTGGAACGCACCAATCCTAAACTAGCCGAAATTATCCGAAACCTGTGGAAAGAAGTCCAAGCCAATCCTAAAGATTACCAAGGACAATCTATCACTGGTGTCTTGGACACTATGATTGAAGCCATTATCGACGACCATCTCAAACGCTTTGCGAGAGAATGGTATGTCGGACTCGATGAACTTCGTTACTATGTCCAACACTATCGTAAAGGTGCTAAGAAACAATCTGGCGAAAGCCAGCTCACCAAGAGCCAACGCTACAAAGACTACAAAGCAGAAACGGCTGATGCCCTCAACCCGCTCAGCTACAAAAAACACATCAAGGAAGCCTACACCAAACTCATTGAAGAGGTCATTGAACCATTGAGAGTGGGGAGGTAGAGAGAATAACTAGGGAGAATAAATGGCAGATACGATATTGATTTTAGGAAACGGCTTTGATTTAGCCATGGGTCGAAAAACAAGTTACAAAGATTTCTTGGAGTTTTCTGCTAAATTGTTTGTGGAAAGAGAAAATCAGTTGGATGGATTTCTTAAAAAACATCTGATTGATATTGAAAAGTACAGAAATAATTTATATATTCAATATATTAATGAAAATAAGTCTACACTCGGAGAAAATTGGTCAAATCTTGAAATAATGATTTCTCAACTTGCTGAAGCAATAGATTTTTTTAGACTAAATTCCGATAAGTTATATCACAAAAGCGGTGATTTATACCCCAAATATGTTGACCGATTTCATAAAATGATGAATGAAGAGGGAAATTCTACTTCAAAAATATTCATTGGCACCATTTTTTTAAAACTTTATAATAGTTCCGGATGGGATAAGCTAGAGAGAGAATTAGCTATATCAGAATTAAATAATCTTTTTATTAATCATCTTGATTTACTGACGGAGCTCCTAGAAATTTATCTTTCTTATAGAGACTTTATAGACTTTGAATTTGCCCCAATTATTCCTAGTGAGACAGTGTTAGATGCCATAGATAGAATTTCAGAGGCTAGTGTGATTAGTTTCAATTATACACATACCCCAAATAAACTTTATAAAATTCCCTTAGAAAAGACGCATTTTATACATGGAGAAATTGATTTAAAAAGACAAAAACATAAAATTAATACCATGGTTTTTGGCATTGAAGATAAATCAACAGAAATCAATAGCGATTTAATACCTTATCAAAAATTCTATCAACGTGTCGTTAAAGAGACTGGAATTGTATATGAGAGATTCTTTGACCAGGAATTTGATATATCAAAAGGAATACCAAAAATTGTTAAAAATATTATTATTTTTGGACATTCTGTTGATCCACTTGATAAGGAAATTTTTGCAAATTGTTTTAAATTGGTTGACAATAAATATTACCAAAGTAGATTTATATTTACATATTTTAATGAAACAGCTAAACGTTCAATAATTAAGAATTTAGCCATTATTCTAGGCAAAGATAAATTGGTTGAATTAACTGGTCGGAGGGAAGTTGTATTTGTGCAAAGTCAAGATGTTGATGGGATGAGAGAGTTGCTCTTAAAGTAAGTTATGATTACCTAAATTAGATAGATAAAACTTTTCAAGAATTGATTCGGTAATCAGAAGTCAAATACTATGTGAAAATAGTTCAGCAAAAAAATTTAGTCTCTAAGTATAATACTCATAGTCTAAGACTAGACGTTTTCCTTCACTTGAATAGGAGAAATTGCAATGAATACTATAATTACATTTCTTAATTCTCAGTTTATTAGTTCAATGATTGGGGCTTTACTGGGTGCTGGTGTAGCTGTTTATGTAGCAAAGCTCCAAAATAAGCAGCAACTTAAACAGCTAAAAGATGAACATAAGTTACAACGAGAATTTTTTGAAAGACAAGAAGCGAACGAAAGAGAACGTATTTTCTTACAGTATACAATTGAGAGGGCGGAGAGGTCCTATAAAATATTAAACCAATTGAAAAAAGCAGCAACTTTTTTTGGAGATGAAAGTTTCCCTTTGACTGAATCAGATAATGAAGATAAATTTCAGAAGATATTTTTAAAACTTTGTTATACAGTAATAACTCCGAAATACTACGAATTTATTGATTTAAAGGATGAGTTGCTACTGACATTAGTAATTCAAGATGATGTAAAATTATCAGATTTGAAACATGAGGTTGTAATAGAGGTCGAAAAATTTTCAAAATATTATAATAGATTTATAAAGGCCAATACTTTTAATGAGTTTGCTGATATAGTTGAAAATTTTAGTAAAGAAACGAAATTAATTGAAAAATGTGATAATCTCAAAACATATATAACAAAGTATGTTATGGACAGTGCATTTAGACTTGTTCCACCTGAGAAAATGGCTGAGAAAATTTTAAAACAGAAATACGGAGAAACTAGAATGAAATTTAAAGTTGTTAGAGATGATGATAACAACTAAGCATGTTTGAAAACTATAAGTATCACATTTCTGAACAACAAAGGAGAGTATATGTCGATTAAAAAAGAAAAAATACCTATAGTAAGATTTAGAGATTTCTCAGAACCTTGGATAAAAAAACAGTTGTCAGAGGTTGCAGAATTTTCAAAAGGGAGGGGGTATTCTAAGAAAGATTTGCAATCTCATGGAACACCTGTCATTTTATATGGTCGTCTTTATACGAATTATGAGTCAGTGATTAGTAATGTTGAAACTTATGCTAATCTGGAGGAAAACTCAGTTGTAAGTGAGGGAGGAGAGGTAATCATTCCAGCCTCTGGAGAAAGTGCGGATGATATATCAAGGGCATCATGTGTCATTGATAGAGGTATCATTTTGGGAGGAGATTTAAATATCGTTAGGCCTCATGAATACCTAAACTCATTATTTATTGCAATGACACTTTCAAATGGTTCACAACAAAGAGAATTATCTAAACGTGCACAGGGTAAATCAGTTGTTCATTTACATAATTCTGACTTGAAGGCGATTAAGTTATTTTACCCCTCATTTGAAGAACAATCCGCCATCGGCTCCCTCTTCCGTACCCTCGACGACCTTCTGGCTAGCTACAAGGACAATCTCACCAACTACCAATCTCTCAAGGCGACCATGCTCTCCAAGATGTTTCCCAAAGCTGGACAGACCGTCCCTGAGATTCATTTGGATCGATTCGAAGGGGAATGGGAAGAAAAGTGTATAGGGGAGATAGCTGATATTGTACGAGGTGCTTCACCAAGACCAATACAAGATCCGAAATGGTTTGATTCAAATTCAGAAATTGGTTGGTTACGTATCTCTGATGTGACAAGTCAGAATGGTAGAATTCATAGTTTGGAACAAAAAATATCAAAATTAGGTCAAGAAAAAACAAGAGTTCTAACGGAACCTCATTTATTACTTAGTATTGCTGCCACTGTTGGAAAACCTGTTGTTAACTACGTTAAAACTGGTGTACATGATGGATTTTTAATTTTTATGAATCCAAAATTTGATAGAGAATTTATGTTTCAATGGTTAGAAATGTTTAGAGAAAAATGGAATCGATACGGTCAACCAGGAAGTCAAGTCAATCTCAATAGCGATATTGTAAAAAATCAAAAGATATTGATCCCTTCTATGGAAGAACAACAAGCCATCGGTGCTTATTTCTCTAACCTAGATAACCTTATTTCCGCTCACCAAGAAAAAATTTCTCAACTGGAAACTCTCAAAAAGAAACTCTTGCAGGATATGTTTATATAAAAAGGAGAATAGCGTTATGTCAAAAATAAAATCTAATCGTCTCACTAAAGATGATAAACCAGTTGTAGCCATTTGTTATGATTTTGATAAAACTCTGTCTCCTGATGATATGCAGGCGCAAGGTTTTATACAGAAGTTAGGGTATGAAATTGGTGAATTTTGGAAAAAGTCAAATGGCTTCGCCATTAAAAATGACATGGACCAGAATCTAGCTTACATGTTTACTATGAAAACAGAATCTGCTGGAAAGGTTTTATTTACAAAAACTGAGCTAGAAAGGTTTGGCTCAGAAGTCAAATTATTTCCAGGAGTCGAAGACTGGTTTGAACGAATCAGGAAATATGGGGAAGAGAAAGGCGTGATTGTAGAACACTATATTATTTCATCAGGTTTGAAAGAGATGATAGAAGGGACTTCGATAGCTAAGAAAGGTGCCTTTAAGAAAATATATGCGACTTCTTTTTATTGCGATGAAAATGGGGTAGCAGTCTGGCCAGCTCAGGTAGTAAATTACACGAATAAAACACAAATTCTATTTAGAATAACTAAAGGTGTCCTAGATGTAAATGATGCTGCGGTAAATGACTTCTTCTCAGAGAGTGATTTACGTGTACCTTTTAGAAATATGATTTATTTAGGAGATAGTGATACTGATATACCTTGTATGAAGCTAGTCAAAGCGAGAGGAGGATATTCTATCGGTGTATTCAATCCAGAAATTAATGATAAAACAAAAGTCTATAAAATGACTCGTGATAATCGTATAGATTATTTTGTGCCAGCAGACTACTCAGAAAATACAGAACTTGATAATTTAATAAAGACTATTATTGATAAGACGTTCTTTAACGAGCTATTAGAAAACAAGAAAAATAGTGATAAAAAAGAGGCGGGTACCAGAAAGTTAAAATGAAAATCGAGTTACTAGTCCTTTGAATAGCATGATTACCAGCAAGAATTATTGCTTATAACTTACCTCATATTTTTAAGGAGACAAACATGGTATCAGTGACGCAACGTATTAAACAGATTAAGCAGCCTCGTGGTGGTTATCTGCCTGTTAAGACTTTTACAGTGACGACGCTTGATGATGGTCAGGTTCTGAATCCTGAGGAGTCTATTGCGGCTAGTTTGGTTGGGACTGCTGTGGACTATCTCAGTCGTTTCATGGATGGGACAGCTGTTGAGGAGGCTTTTGAGATTTCCTTGCTTGGTGCTAGAGCCATGAGGATGGAGGCTAAGGCTTTTGGTCTCCTGGATGATGTTAAGGGGCTGGACGATTTGTCGATTACTAAGGCTTGTCAGTTGGCAGGCTTTGATAGTGTCTTTCGTGCTGGTCCTCTGGCTTATCGTCCAGTGGAGAAGATTGTTCCAGATCAGGCGACTATTGCTAATATTCGTATCATGGTTGAGCGTAGTTTGAGCTTTTTCAAGGCCTTTGGTCCTGTGACTGCGGATGGTTTTACCATGGAGGGGGCTTATACGGCTACCATAACGACTGGTGATGGGGATTTCCTAACCAAAGATACCCTTTGGGACTTTAAAGTCACCACCAGCAAGCCTAATAAGGACCATACCTTACAGCTACTGATTTACTATCTCATGGGTAGGCGTTCGATTCATCCAGAGTTTCAAACCATTGAAAAACTAGGCATTTTTAACCCACGTCAAAACACCATTTACCAACTTCCTATTTCTGAGATTTCAGATGAGGTCATCAAGGAAGTGGAAACAAACGTGATTGGCTATTAGAACGAATAGGATAACATTCAAAAAATAAAGAAAGAAACATTATGTCAGAAACAACACAAACCTCCCAGTCGCTTTATCAAGCCCTGTGGAACTCAGCGGATGTGCTCCGCTCTAAGATGGATGCCAACGACTACAAGTCTTATCTCTTGGGCATGGTCTTTTACAAGTATTTGTCGGACAAGATGCTCTTTTTCGTGGCAGAGACCATGGAGGAGGAGACAGAAAGCTTGGAAGAGGCACTGGCAGTCTATCGTAAATACTACGAGGATGAGGGGACTCATGAGGACCTCTTGGCAGTCATCACTGATGAGATGAGTTATGCCATTCATCCTGACTTAACCTTTACGGCATTGGTTGAGCGAGTGAATGATGGAAGCTTCCAGCTAGAGGACTTGGCTCAGGGCTTCCGTGATATTGAGCAGAGTGACGAGCTTTATGAAAACCTTTTTGAAGACATCGATCTCTACTCTAAGAAACTTGGAGCGACTCCTCAAAAGCAAAACCAGACGGTTGCGGCTGTGATGAAAGAGTTGGCAGTCCTAGATGTGGCAGGTCATGCTGGTGATATGTTGGGGGATGCTTACGAGTACTTGATTGGTCAGTTTGCGACGGATTCGGGTAAGAAAGCTGGTGAGTTCTATACACCGCAACCTGTTGCCAAGCTTATGACGCAGATTGCCTTTTTAGGACGTGAGGACAAGCAAGGCTTTACCCTTTACGATGCGACTATGGGGTCAGGATCGCTCTTGCTTAATGCCAAACGGTATTCACGTCAACCACAGACCGTGGTTTACTTTGGTCAAGAGTTGAATACCTCAACATATAACCTGGCACGCATGAACATGATTTTGCATGGTGTGCCGATTGAAAATCAGTTTTTACACAACGCTGATACATTGGACGAGGATTGGCCAACCCAGGAGCCGACTAACTTTGATGGTGTTCTCATGAACCCACCTTATTCAGCTAAGTGGTCTGCTAGCTCAGGTTTCATGGATGATCCTCGTTTCTCACCATTTGGGAAACTAGCTCCTAAGTCTAAGGCTGATTTTGCCTTCCTCTTGCATGGTTACTATCACTTGAAACAAGACAATGGTGTTATGGCCATCGTTCTACCTCATGGGGTGCTTTTCCGTGGTAATGCCGAAGGGACCATTCGTAAGGCTTTGTTAGAAGAAGGTGCCATTGATACAGTTATCGGTCTGCCTGCTAATATCTTCTTTAACACCAGTATTCCAACGACGGTCATCATTCTCAAAAAGAACCGCACCAATCGTGATGTTTACTTTATCGATGCCTCTAAGGAGTTTGATAAGGGGAAAAATCAGAACATTATGACAGATGCCCATATTGAGAAGATTCTCGATGCCTATAAGAGCCGTGAGGATATGGACAAGTTCGCTCATCTGGCTAGTTTTGAAGAGATTGTGGAAAATGACTACAACCTTAATATTCCTCGCTATGTGGATACCTTTGAGGAAGAGGAAGTGGAGCCCTTGACCGAGATTGTGGCTAAGATTAATCAGACCAATGCGACGATTGAAAGTCAGACAGCGTCCCTTCTTGACATGCTTGGCCAGCTTCATGGAACAACACCAGAAGCAGACGAAGAACTTAAGGCTTTTGTGGAAGCATTTAAGGGCTAGTTGCAAGCTTTCATTTACTTTTTCCGAATAGATAGAAGTAGAGGGGCCAACCCTCTATTTTTTCTTAAGGAGAAGTAGATGGAAAAAAGACATAAGCATGTCTCACCGACCTTGGATATTATGGCTAAGAAGATTTTCAGCCTGCCTGAGGTGACGGTGGCATTTATTCGAGATATTTTGGATTTGGATGTTGTGGATGCTCAGATTTTGGAGGGGACACAGCTTCATAAAAAGGATTTTGATGAGGATGAGCTCTTTTCAACCTCGGTGGATGTTCGAGCCAAGTTGAATGATGGAACCGAGGTTATCATTGAGATTCAGGTGCGTAAGCAGCATTATTTTCTCAATCGTTTTCATTATTATTTGGCTAACCAGCTGGTGGAAAATGTGCAACAATTACGGCAACAAGGGCAGACACATAAGATGTATGAGCAGATGGAGCCGGTCTATGGTATAGCTATCTTGGAGAAGACCTTGTTGCCAGATGAGGAGTCCCCGATTAATACTTATTGGATGGCCAATAGTAGGACGGGGAGACCTTTGAATGCTTACTATAAGGATGGGAAACGTCAGAATCTCCTTCAGATTGCCTTTTTAGAGTTGGATAAGTATAATAAAGATAAGCATATCAGGGATGAAGGGCGTCAGTGGCTAGAGTTCTTTGGAAATCTCCCATTTTCAATGGCACCTAGTCAAGCGGTCACGCATGCCGATTCATTACTGGATTCATCCAGCTGGACACAGGAGGAAAAGGCGATGATTGATGAACGCATACGTATTCAAGAAAATTATGATATGACCATGGAAACAGCAATTGATGAAGCACGTGAAGAAGGCTTGGAACGAGGTCGTCATGAGGAGCGCTTAGAGTTGATTCGTAAGATGCTCTCAAAAGGTCTATCTCTAGAAGTAGTATCAGATGTGACTGGTCTGTCGCTTGAAGAACTAGAGGCAATGTTATCGTAAAATCTAGTTAGGTTAGTTATTTTTTTGAAAAATCAGAGACAGGTTATTGTCTCTTTTTTTATTTTTGGGTGTTTAACATTTGTAATACTAAAACATTCGGAAAATAATACTTTGAAGCGTAAAATTAAAAAAGACTGTCAAACGTTTGACAGAAATCTGAGAAAACAGATTTAAAACATTTTGATTGTTTTGGCTGATAACTCTTGCTAAATAAGCCTTTATGGAAATTCATAGTTTTTTCTTTCTTACACGTGAAAGAAATCACCTTTTTGTGCGACATTTTTAGACTATAATTTAGAGATGAATGACTGAACTTTCTAATATGACAATTTTGTTAAGGCCTTGTTAAAATGGATAGCCTAGCCTTTTTTTTTACTTTTTCATCCCTTATAATTTACTTTGGTTTGTTTTTAATAAGAAAAAAACAGCATTATTAACAATCTTTAATATGAGGGAAACTTTATTTTCTTTCAAAGGACGGCTTGGTCCTAAAATAGAGAGATTGTGAAAAAAGTATCAGGAGAATAGACTTGTTTAAAGAAAGAAAAACGAAACCAAAGTACAGCATCCGTAAATATTCTATTGGGGCAGCGTCAGCCTTGATTGGCTTTATGGCTCTTGCCAATGGGCAAGCAGCTCAGGCTGATGAGGCACAATCGATTAGTGATTTGACTGATGCCTCAAATCAGGCACAGACACCTCAAACAGCCTCAACGGCACAATTGGCGACTTCCGAACCAGCATCAGTTGAGCCAGTACAAGCGTCACAGCCTACCAATATTATGCCAGCTCAGCCACAGGTTACCACTGTTCAAGCAGCTGAACAGACTCCGACCATTGATCGATTGGTTGAGACAAGCAACCCTCAAACTCAAGAAATTTCAGCAAATGTCTTAACCAATGCGACTGAGGACCAAGGTCAAGTCAAGGAGTACAGCACAGATGGTTACGGTGCAAAAATGCCTTATACGACTCATGAGGCAGAAAATGCAAGTGTTGAAAATGGTGCTACAATCCAGCAGTCAACGGACATGGAATCTACGGCTGTGGAAGCGACTAACCAAACTTATGTTGAACTTCCTAAAAAGGATGCGGCAGTTACTTTCAATGTCACTGAGCCAGCCAATGCTTTGAATGTGCGTTATACAATACCTGATGGTGCATCAGGTCAGTTGGATGTGCAGGTTAATGGTTCAAGCGTTGGTAATCTTGATTTGTCATCTCACTCAGCATGGCAGTACCTTAAAGGGGACCATGAGTATGATCAAGCCATTGATGGTTCAAGTGCACGTTTTCGTTTTGATGAGACACGTCTTCTCCTCAAGGATATCCAATTGAAATCTGGAGATAGGATTTCTCTAGTTAAGAAGAAAGATGACAATGTCCCTTACGGTATTGACTTTATTGAGCTTGAACAGGCTCCAGCGCCTGTTGCCCAAGGTGAAAATAGTATCAGTATCGTGGATAAGGGTGCATCTGCCAATGATGATAGTGATGACACTGCTGCCCTACTTGCGGCTGTGGAAGAAGCTAAAGCCAGCGGAAAATCTGTCTATATTCCAGAAGGACGTTTCAATTTTGATAAACAAGTTAATATCGAAGCTGATAATCTAAAAATCTCAGGTGCCGGTGTTTGGCATACGCAACTACACTTTACAAGTGACAAACGCTATGGTGGTGGTATTGTCTTCGGTCATAATAGTAATGGCATTGAGTTGAGCAATCTTTACATGGATTCCAACTTGACGTCTCGTTATAACGAGGATGCACAGTACAAGGCTATTTCGGGAACACTTGGTAAGGATTCGAAAATTCACGACATCTGGGTTCAGCATTTCGAAGTCGGTATGTGGATTGGAGACTACGACCAGACGGGGAATATGAAGTATACGGATGGTCTTGTCGTTGAAAATGCTCGTATCCGTAATAACTTGGCTGATGGTATTAACTTTGCCCAAGGGACCAAGAATTCAACAGTTAAAAACTCTAATATCCGTGGGAATGGTGATGATGGTTTAGCTATCTGGTCAAGTATTTCAAATGGGACAAATGCAGCAGCTGAGGAAAATAATAAATTCCTTAACAACACCATTGAATCAGGCTGGCGTGCGGCTGGTATCGGTATTTTTGGTGGTAAGGGGCATGAAATTTCAGGAAACCTCATCAAGGATGTCTTTGCTGGAGCAGGTATCCGTGTAAACACTGTCTTTGCAGGCCACAATTTTGACCTCAATGATTCTGGAATTAAGATTCATGACAATACCATTCTACGTTCAGGGACAACTAATGACCTCTATAACCTCCATCGTGGTGCCATTGATTTCCAACAAGTTCGTGGAACAATCAAGAATGTCGATGTCTACAATAATAAACTATTGAATACCTTGGCTGATTCAGTGATTACCAAAAACTTTGAGATGGGTGACAATGGTAATGGAGAAATCCGTTTATCTAATAATACGATTGACAATAAGGCGACGATTGTTGGGGCTGTCTCAGCAGTTTCTCCAACAAAAACTGAACCAAAACCTGTCAATAATCCAGTCTCAGAGACTTCAGTTTCCGAGTCACCAAAGAGTGAGGTAAGTTCATCAGCCCCAGTTTCCGAGACTTCTAACAGTGAAGTGATCTCAGAGTCTTCAGTTTCAGAAACACCAAAGAGTGAAGAAGGTTCAAGCACTCCGGTTTCCGAAGCATCAACAAGTGAAGTAATTTCCGAGACATCAGCATCAGAAACACCAAAGAGTGAGGAAAGTTCAAGCACTCCAGTTTCAGAAACACCAAAGAGTGAAGAAAACTCAAGTACTCCAATTTCCGAGACATCAAACAGTGAAGTAGTTTCCGAAACTTCAGCATCAGAAACACCAAAGAGTGAAGCAAGCTCAAGCGCCCCAGTTTCCGAGACTTCTAACAGTGAAGTGATCTCAGAGTCTTCAGTTTCAGAAACACCAAAGAGTGAGGCAGGTTCAAGCACTCCAGTTTCCGAAGCATCAACTAGTGAAGTAGTTTCTGAGACTTCAACATCAGAAACACCAAAGAGTGAGGAAAGTTCAAGCACTCCAGTTTCTGAATCCTCAACAAGTGAAGTGGCTTCCGAAACTTCAGCATCAGAAACACCAAAGAGTGAGGGAAGCTCAACTGCTCCAGCCTCTGAGTCACCAA
>ERZ791834.1287-NODE-1287-length-12198-cov-2.27818_pt1 | contig 12198 bp, 10 predicted proteins | sample MGYA00510293_ERZ791834 | MGnify/ENA primary metagenome ERZ791834 (study PRJEB30046, sample SAMN00715253) | human gut metagenome | study: EMG produced TPA metagenomics assembly of the A metagenome-wide association study of gut microbiota in type 2...
TCATATCGTCTCGCATCGCCTTCAGTACTCAAGCCAAAGGTCCGCACGGAAATCGATGGTCGAGCATCCCGTTTTTCCCGTGGCATAATTGAGCCCAATGCACGCAATAGCGCCCGCTTACAACCCCCGGGAGGAACCATGCGCAATCCGCGATCAGCCCTGCTTTCCACCGATTGGAACGAGGAATGGAAGGCGTTGCAGGCCGATCGCCGCTCCGCCGACGATCCATCATTTTGGGATAAGCGCGCCAAGCACTTCAAACCGCGCGAGACTCACCCATACGCACGCGACTTCCTAAAGCTCGCAGACATACACCATGGCGAGAGCGTGCTCGATATGGGCTGCGGAGGCGGCTCTCTAGCCATCCCGCTCGCCCGACAGGGTTGCTCCGTGCTCGCCTGCGATTTCTCAAAGCCCATGCTCGATGTTGTACGAGAAGGCGCTCAACACTTCCAAGTTGATCAGCTTGTCGACACCAAACTGCTTGCATGGGACGAGGACTGGGATGAGGCCGGCATGAGGCCCAAGAGCGTGGACGTCGCCCTCGCAAGCCGATCGATTGCCACCGCGGACCTTGAGAGCTCGCTGGTAAAACTTGACAGCACGGCACGCAGGCGCTGCTGTATCACCCTGGTTGCAAACGCCAGCCCACGCTACGACGAACACGTTATGAACGCGATAGGCGCAAGCGTCACGCGCAGCCATGACTTTGTCTACGCCTTCAATATCCTGATTGGCATGGGAAGGCTCCCCGAGGTCTCCTACATCCATTCGCCGCGACGCGACACCTTTGATTCTCTGGATGAGGGCGTTGCCGACTTTGCTCGCATGCTCGAAGGCGGCAACGAGGACAAACTCGATGAGCTTCGCTCCTACATCGCCGCCCATATGATAGAGAACCCGCAGGCAGGGCAGCCCGGCTCAAAAGGCAAACCGCAGGGACGCTACACGTTAGACCACGTGCGCATGGTCCACTGGGCATTCATCTCTTGGAACCCGTCCGAGCCCGCGCACCAAGACTAGCGCGTTGCCAAGCGTTCTCATCCCAATCAGCTGCAGCCCGTTGTGGTACCGCAATCAAGGCACACCTTGCACGTGCCGTTTTGCACCATGCGCGAGCTGCCGCACATAGGACAGCTGCTGCCGTCATAGAGCCGCTCGCCATGCTGGGCCGCCTCGCGCGCCCGTTCGTTCACAAAGGCAGAGGTGTAAAAATCGCCCATATCGACCGAGCCCACCTCTTCGCGCAGCTCGTCCTCTTTCTCCTCGCGCAGATGCTCCATGGCCTCGGGCGTCACCACCGGCTCCAGCTCATCCTCTGCACCAGATGCCGCACTCGCCGTAGCAACGGTGGCGACCTCGTCCTCCTCGCTTAACGCCGCGGGCACGCAGACGTCCGCCGGCTTAACTTGAACGCGCGTGTAGTCACCCAACTCGATATCGATGATCTTTGAGATGAGGTCGGAGATGGACGTTACGTACTTGATGTTGGGATGACTCTGGACAAAACCATATGGCTCGTATTTCTGGCCACGCAACATCTTGGAGATGCTCTGCGGCGGAATGTCATACTGCAACATCACCGAAATGGTTTTCGATAGCGAGTTGAGCAGCCCCATGATGGTGGTGCCCTCGCGGTCCGTGGTGACGAACACCTCGGATATCTTTCCCGCCGCGTCGCGATTCACCGTGGTGTAGATCTTGACGCCGTCCACTTGGGCCAGATGCGTGCGACCGGAGCGTATGCCCACCACGCGCGTGCGGTGCGCCCGGCTCTGCCCTTGAGAGCGGAGCTCCTCAAGCTCGGCGGTTGCTTCGCGCGCGTGCTGTAACAGCGCCTGATAGCCAAGGTCCTCCAACTTGCCCGCCCTTTGGTCTTCAAGCCTGGTGTTGAGCGGCTGGGCGTTTTTGGAGCCATCTCGATACAGGGTGATACCCTTGCATCCCGTCTGCCACGCCAGCATGACTACGTCTTTGAAGTCTTGCACCGTAGCGGAAGCCGGCAGGTTCACCGTCTTTGATATGGCGCCGGAAACCAGTGGGGTAAGGGCGGCGACCATCAGCACGTGTCCCTGCGGCGCGATGAACCGCGTCCCCGTGCCGCACACGTTGGCGGTATCAAAAATGGGCAGGTGCTCGGGCTTGAGATGGGGCGCTCCCTCGATCTTTCCATCCTTGACCATGCCCGCCTCATCGAGCGCTTGCACGTATGCCAAAATATCGTCCACTTGCGCGGACGTGTACCCCAAACGCGCGAGGGCGTCTGCGATCACTGGATTGGCGATGGTCATGAACCCGCCGCCAAAAAGCTTCTTGTACGCCATGTGGCTGAAAAACGGCTCTATCGACGTTGCGGCGCAATCCATGGCGAAGCTGATGGTGCCCGTAGGAGCCAACACGCTCACCTGCGCATTGCGATAGCCGTAGCGCCCGCCCAGCTCCTCGGCATAGGTCCAACTCTCTACCAGTTTGTTCGCAAGATCGTCCTCACCCATATCAAGAAGGAGGTCGAAATCGATGCGCGCGGGCTCTATACCGAGCCCCTCGAAGGCGTCGTCGCGCGCCCCCGCGACGCGGGCATGGTTTCGAATGACGCGTGCCATATGGCGCTTGTTAATCTCATAGCATACAAAGGGCTCCGTAGTACGGGCCATTATCGCGGAGGCCGTGTAGCTTTGCCCGGTCATAACGCCAACAAGGGCGGCGGAGAGGGCCCGAGCGCGCGGCGAATCATAGGGCAAACCCTTGGCCATAAGCAAGCTCGCCAAATTTGAGATGCCCAAACCGGTTGCGCGGAATCGATAGGTTTTACGGGCGATATCCCGCGTGGGGAACTGGCCCCAGGCAATAGAGGCCTCGAGCGCTAGCTGAGCCATGTTGACTGCATGCACAAACCCATCGATATCGAACGCCCCCGTGGCCAGATCATAAAAACGGTAGATGTTGATGGAGCCCAGATTGCAGCTGGAATCGTCCAGAAACGCGTACTCGCCACAAGGGTTGGTGGAGTTGAGGCGGTTATACGCAGCACCCACAACACCGTCCTCGCCCGCAGGGCAGGTGTGCCAATCGTTAAACGTGTCATCGAACTGCGGAGCGGGGTCGGCGCAACGCCATGCCGACTGGTTGAACACATCCCAGATATGCGCCACCGAGACCTCGCGGTCCGCCGAACGGTCCACGCGGCCCTTAAGCTGGTACGTTGCCTCTGGATCTTGATCGAGCAGGGCGACCTTCTGCATAAACGCGTTATCGATGCGCAGGGAGTTATTAGAGTTTTGACCGGAGACCGTTGAATACGCCTCGCCGTTGATGTCGCCGTGGTACCCCATTTTGATGAGGGCCAGCGCCTTATCCTCCTCACGGGCCTTCCAAGTTATGAAGCTCTCCACGTCCGGATGGTCAATATCCAGGCAGACCATCTTGGCGGCGCGGCGCGTGGTGCCTCCGCTTTTGATTGCATCCGCATTGCGGTCGAATCCACGTAGAAAGCTCATGACACCGCTGGATACGCCGCCACCCGAAAGGCGCTCCCCCTCCCCTCGAAGCGCGGAGAAGTTTGACCCAGTACCCGAACCGCCACGGAAGAGTTTGGTCTCCGTCACGTATTCTTCTGAGATCGAGTGCTCGCCCAGCAGCTTATCCTGTATGGAGAGAATGAAGCATGCGCTTGCCTGCGTACGGCTATAGTTATCGAGAGATTCGACCACTTCGCCCGAATCCTCGTCCACGTAATACATACCTTGCGGCTCACCCGCGATACCGTAGGCGCGCTTGAGGCCTGTGTTGAACCACTGGGGAGAATTTGGGGCGAACCGCTGATCCAAGATCATGTAAACAAGCTCGTCATAGACTATCTGCGCCAGCTCGCCCTCCTTGACCATGCCCTCGTCCACCAACGCGGCAACCCAGAAATCGACCATGCGATGGGCGACCTGCCGCATAGACACCTCATGCCCGGTCACCGGGACGCCGGCGCGGCGGAAATACTTTGAAGCAATGATGTCGACCGCGTTTTGAGAATAGGACGAGGGAAACTCCAGGTCTTGCATATCACACAGTACGCGGCCCGTTTTGTAATCCGTGAGGTGTACGTCGCGCTTGGACCATTCGAACAGGTCGTACACAGTTTTACCCGCATAGGCGGGGCCGTTGAGCGCACCGGTAAAACGTCGCGTGATCAACTCATCCATAGTGGTAGCCATGATCTCACCCAACCCTCATTCTCCCGTAATCGCGACCCGTGCAAGGCCGGTAAGGGCTTGTGTACCCAATCGAGGGCACAGGGACAATGGCTGACGGGTGAACGGTCGCGCGCGGCAATACAAACGGCGCGCGACCGCGGTATCAACATGTTGTGTTAATTATTTAAATCCACCACTATATATGCTTGCGATTTCTTTGCGAACTCAACCACCTCGCCCTTTTGCCCTTTCATGCTGCGATAATCTGGTATTCCAGCATCAACCACCAGCTCAGAAAGCGAGCAGATCCACATGGCACTTACCGGCAAGCAGGTTCGTCAGCTCCGCAGCCTCGCCCATCACCTCAATCCCATCATCCATATTGGCAAATCCGACATCACCGACGCTCTAGTCAAGGAGACCGAGGCTGCTCTTGAAAACCGCGAGCTCATCAAGTGCGCGGTGCAGGACGGCAGCGACCTTGAAACCCGTGAGGCCGCCGATATGCTCGCCGAGCGTACCAACGCCGATGTGGTCCAAGTCATTGGCCATCGCTTCTCGCTGTACCGCGAGAGCAGCCGCGATGATATCGAGAAGATCAAGCTGGTCTAGAGCAACTCGTTCACCCTCTTCTCACCCATGATGTTCTCATACAGGAGGCGCGTCTCGTCTTCGGGCTCCATATGCAGCTCGTGATGAAGGTAATACAGGTGGCTGCCATACAGTTCGACCACCTCGCGCTTCCTGCCGTTGAGGTTGTAAACCGTCATAGCGTGCCGCACCACGTCCTCGCGCGTTGGCTCGTGTTTAAGGGCAGCCTCCACAAGCCACGTTGCCGACGGCAAATCGTTCTCCTCTATCGACAAATCAATACCGCGCACCATGCAGTCGATAAATTTAGATTGGTAGGAGCGCCTCAGCCTGACAAAACAGGTGACATCGCCGGAGTCTGGGACGTATAGCGCGCCGGTGTAGATCTGCTCCATTTTGAGGCATGCATCGATGAGTTGTCTGTTGGTCATACCCGTGCGCTTCAGAAGAACCTGGCGTGCCAGTATGTCGAACTGCATGAGGTCCGTTGTTACGAATTCCGCATTGAGACCGATGCTTTTACCCTGCTTGATTACGTATTGGACGCCATCTTGCTGTTGTCCCAGCGCTTGAATCAAGGCCGTGATCGCCCCGTAGAGATTCTGGCGGGCGCGCTTGTATGTTGAGTTGGGCCACATTTCATCTATGAGCTGACCCCTACCAATATACGATCCCAGCACCAGCGCCAAACGTGCCGCCAGCACGCTCGCCCGCTTGCGCTTCCAATCATGCCCCGTCAACACATGGCCGTTTCGCTCCACCCTGAGCCCGCCAAAGAGCCTGATAGAAATCTGACCTATCTGAGGCTCCAGCACGGCATCCAGCACTTCAAGCTCGGCATTGCGCACCGCGGCATCTCCCAGCTGAAACTTAACCACCATAGAGGGAGGCACAAGCCGCCGCACCGCGGCAGACATCTCGCCCAAATGAAACATAGCCAATCTAACCTGCGGCCTCAACCATTCCGCCAGCAGTATGTCGCGATGCATGGAGAACCATGCCGAAAGCTCGGCATCATGGTGTGCGGCAGATAGCAGCAGCGTCGTAGCCCACGCATCCGCGGCATCGTCCGTCTCTACGGATAAGTCGAGCAAGTCTGCTTCTTGAGAAATGATCATCCTCGATGTGGACCGCAAACGCGTGGCGCATTCAAGCAGCTTGGCCCAGGCTCGCACAAACGTAAGGTCATCTGGAGCGGTCTTGCCCGCCTGCTGGGCTCTAAAACTCGCATTGAGTTGCTGCCCCATAGAGAAGTCCATCCAGCCCTGCGCCACGGTGCAAAACAGCTGAGCCGTATGGTCCGACTCGCGCAACGACGTTCTCTCCGCATCTACAAACGCGCGCTCATCTACCACCGGCCTACCTGCCATAAGGCGCCCCATAGCCGCAACGGCGCGAAGACGGTTTACCACTGCCTCCAACCTTTTTTCGCTCGCCCTTGCTATCTCATCCTGCAAGCGGGCATCGACTTCACCTTGAACACTCGGCCCATCACACATTATCTGGCCCAGATCGAATGCCATCTCCAGCAGCATAGATGGGACGTCGAGCGCATTTGGGCACGTCGCCTCATGTTCCCGATGCTCGCCAACGGGCACTCGTCCCCGTTCTATCAGCGACCGCGTAATATGGCGAGCACGACGTAGCTGCACGGCAGCACCGTATGTCGCACGCTTTTGCATCTCTTTTGATAAAACCGGTAATGCCGTGCCTGCTCCCCCACCCCAGTATTCGTTGAATGCGAGTGCCCTATCCCATTCATCCGCATCGACCTCTCGACTGATTCTCATCGCCTCGCGCGCTAATCGATCCGCCGCATTTCTCGCCGTACGATATTCCCCGGTTATGAGCGCGCATGCCCAACTGGCGAGCACGAGCCCCAAGCCGGCGCGACAACACGCTTCCTCACCAGCCTCCACCATAGCCGAGCGCACAAACGAGGCTTGTCCCGCGAACGCGAACGCCATGGGCCTGCTGGCAATAGCTTCCACGCGCCGAGCGACATCCATAAATGACTCCATAAGCCGCACGGCATCGTCCACGCGATCCACGCGCAAAAGAATGCGAACTGCCCTCTCAACATACTCTGGATGTCGACGCGCGATAGCCGCTCGCAACCTGCCCAAAGCCGCATCACGCTCTCCAAGGCAGCTGAACTCTTCTGTATCCGGCGCATATACCACAATCGGATAGTCATGCATAAGCCGCTGCATTTGGCGCGATTGAACGCGGCATCCCCCGCGTCGAATCTCGCGCAATGACCCAGACCCCAAAAGCAACAGCAGGCATATCGTCTGGTACAGGGAATCTCTCCTGCCGCTCAAAGCCTTCAATACGGAACCTACAACCCGCTCCACTTCACGCTCGAGCAGTTCAGAAGATCTTTTTTCTCCCGCGATCGTCTGAAGGGCGGAGACCAGCGACGGTATTCCAGCCGTCAGGCGATAAGCATCGAGCGTGCTATCGATCATCAGCGTCTTTATCCACGTCGCATATTCCTGCGGCTGCACACACAGCTGCCTTGCCCCCACCTTGGCGGAGTCGCCCAAAGCGGTAACCAGCTCGGCCTGGCCAGGCTCGCAAACAAGCACGATTTCACACCCCGCTTCACGGCAAGCTCGCACTGCCGAAGCAAGCTCTTGCGCCTCGTCCTTGTTCTTCACCGACACGTTGTCCAAACCCAGCAACGGTCGGACCGCGGCAATTGATTCGTGAGCCGCATCGTCCAAGAACTCGATTACGCCTTTGATCTCGCGGCGCGACGCATCGATAAGCCGCGCCTGTCCACGTTGAGGATCTTCTTTGACCCAAGCGCTATACAGCAATAGCAGCGACGTTTTTCCAAATCCAGCAGGAGCCTGCACCAACACAATCCCCGCGTCTCGACCCATGGCGGAAATGGACCTCATAAGCTGTTCGCGCGGTACCATGGCCACCCTTTTTTGTTGAGACAGCCCCGTATCTGCCTTATGCGTTGATTGAACTTGAGCTGCTGGTTCGTCAACCGTCTGCACTGAATCCCCGACCGTCTCTGCGCTGGTTCCCATTTTATCTCCCTCCATGCGCTCCTTGATGCAAGGGTATGGCCCAGCGCGCGTCAGCCGCGTTTGGAAATTTCCCACTTTCAATAGACAGTAAGATTCAAGAGCTATCTTTGTAAGAGCCCCGCATGCCGCACAGCGCCCCCTCCGCGCGATACGTGCACCATTTCCTGCCATACCATCAGTAAATGTTAGTGCTTTACGCTTATATTGTTTCGATTTTGATATCCCGCTTGCATCTTTTTTTCCATTCACCGCGACCGCAAGATGCTCAATTTTCAAAGGCGCGATGTTTTTGTCAATAAAACGGTAATATCGACCCGACATTTCCCATGTATGGTGAAAAAAGAAGCGCCCCCACCGAAACGGTGAGGACGCTTCATGGTCTTTATGAAGGTCGTGAAAACAAGCTCAACCCAGACGCTATGCGACTAGAGGACCTACTTGCACAGAGAAAGGGCGGCCTCGTCAGCAACCAGGATAACGTTGGAATGCAGCTGGAGAATGGAAGCGGGGCAGCTGGGGGTAATGGGTCCATAAACCATATCATGAACGGCCTGGGCCTTCTTCTCACCGTTAGCGGCGACCACGATGGCACGAGCGCTCATGATGGTGTGGGTACCCATGGTATAGGCCTGACGCGGGACATCCTCGATCTTATCGAAAAGGCGGCTGTTGGCCTCGATCGTGCTCTCGGTAAGGTCGACGCAATGAGTGCCGTAGGAGAAGTGATCGTCGGGCTCGTTGAAGCCAATGTGACCGTTGTTGCCAATGCCCAAAAGCTGAAGATCCTGGTAGCCCGCAGCCGCAACCATGGCATCGTACTCGGCGCAAGTGGCATCAGCATCGGGATTGGAGCCATCGGGCACATGGGTGTTCTCGATATTGATATTCACGTGATTGAACAGGTTCTCGTTCATGAAATAACGGTAGCTCTGGGGGTCATCACCGTTGAGGCCGCGATACTCGTCCAGGTTATAGCTGCTCACCTGGGAGAAGTCAACGTCGCCCTTCTTGTACCACTCGACAAGCTGCTGGTACGCGCCAATGGGAGTAGAGCCGGTGGCCAGGCCAAGAACGCAATTAGGCTTGAGAATAATCTGCGCAGAGATGATATTGGCAACCTGGCGGCTCATATCCTCATAGTCGCGAACTCGAACGATCCTGATCATGCGTGACCCCTTTCTTTGACCGGCTTCCTATCGACTTTTAGCGACAATCAGCTGGTCAAGTTCGGTAACGTGGTCTCCCACATCACCTTTAATACTTGCAAACTCGACCGCGTTCCTGATGAGAACGGGGACCGTAATATCATAACCCTCGTTGACAATAGCCTGTCGATCGAATTCGATGAGCGTCTCACCAGCCGTAACCATATCACCGGGAGCCGCATGAACTTTAAAATGACGGCCCTCGAGGTTATACGTTTCCAAACCAACGTGTATAAGCACGTCCAAGCCATCTACGGTTCGGAATGCCACCGCATGACCAGTAGGGAAAATCGCTTCGATTTTGACGGCGGTCGGAGCGACCACGCGATCACCTGTCGGCCTAATGGCAACACCTTGACCAAGGTATCCCGCGGCAAACGTCTCATCGTTCACCTCGGAAAGAGGGATGACATCTCCCTCAAGCGGCGCACGCAGCACAATGCTTCGCCCCGACAGGCCAAATGACTTGAATAGGCTACTGAACATTCTTCTCCCTCGATCACCCGTGCAGAGACCGTACTGGCAGATATATTTATGGTACATCATTGGGAACGTGCGAGATAGCATACGCCGATTATTTGATACCGTTCGCGTGATGGCTATTCCATTCCAAAGCCACCCATCTCCGCTTATGCGACACAAGCAGCTCAATAGCATCAAAAATAGAAAAAACGGGATCCACCGATAAATCGGTAGATCCCGTCCATACGTATCTTCCAATAAGGAAAGATTAGCGCTTGGAGAACTGCGGAGCGCGACGGGCCTTCTTCAGGCCGTACTTCTTGCGCTCGACCACGCGAGAATCGCGGGTGAGGAAACCAGCGCGCTTGAGGTCAGCACGGTAGTCGCCAGCGTTCAGAAGAGCGCGAGCGATGCCGAGGCGCAGAGCGCCAGCCTGACCGGAGATGCCGCCGCCATCGCACAGAGCGATAACGTCGAAAGCGCCAGCGGTATCGGTCACCTTGAAGGGAGCAAGGGCACCCTCAAGAAGCTGCTGACGGCCGAAATACTCAGCGGCGTCACGCTTGTTGACGGTAACCTTGCCGGTGCCGGGGACGATGCGGACGCGGGCAACGGCGTTCTTGCGACGGCCGGTGCCGTAGTAAACAACGGTGTTCTCAGCCATCTTTAAGCCTCCAGCTCGATCTTAACGGGGTTCTGGGCAGCGTGCGGATGCTCGGCGCCTGCATAGACCTTGAGCTTCTTCAGCTGCTGACGGCCGAGGGTGGTCTTGGGGAGCATGCCACGAACGGCGCGCTCGATGACCTGCTCCGGGTGCTTCTCCATAGCCTGGCGGAAGCTCTCGGCCTTGAGGCCGCCATTGTAGCCGCTGTGACGGTAGTAGACCTTGGTGTCAGCCTTGTTACCGGTAAGCTGGACCTTATCGGCGTTGATGACAACCACAAAGTCACCGCAGTCAGAGTTAGGGGTGTACTGAGGCTTGGTCTTGCCGCGCAGAATAGCTGCGATCTGAGTGGCAAGGCGGCCCAGGACAGCGCCCTCGGCGCCGACGAGGACCCAGTTGCGGGTAACCTCGCCCTGCTTGGCGTAGTGAGTCGACTTCTGAATCACTTGACTCCTCCATGTACAATACGTGTCTTAACAGAGTTTCACGGGGCTCTGCAAAGTAACCTGTCGAGTATACCGCGTAACGGGGTTGAGTCAACGCATTTTCGGTTGTCTAGCAGAGTTTCTGCACAAGCGGCACACAGTTTTTAGCACGGCCATGCTTATGAAGAAATCTCACCAGTTAACGCTCTTTAGAGATAAATGCGCGCACCTCATCAAGCCTGCGCTTGCCTTCTTGACGACCTTGGATGTAAAGAGCCAGCAACTTAGCGGGATCATGCTCGATATGCCCCACCTCGACCGGCTGCGGCGGAGCGATGACCAGCGCCCTACCTTGGCGCTCGTACTCCCAAATGTGCTCACGCTGCTCGTTGTAGCGTTCGTGGCGGTTCTCAAGCGCCTCAAGAAGATATGGGTAGGCAGCGTAGCGGGCATGAGCCGCCGCAAGGAACTCGTACGGGCCCTTTTTATAGGTTCGGTCCTGGGTGAGGACAACAATCGCTCTATCGAAACCCGCGTCTTCGAGCGCATGCTCGACGGGAACGGAATCCGCGACGCCGCCGTCTAGATAAATGGCATCGCCCATCTCTACGGGCTGCGTCATGAGCGGCAAAGACGTTGTGGCGCGCAGCGCGTCCACGTCGAGCACGGCGTTTTCAACCGGAAGATATGCCGGCGTACCAAAGACCACGTCCGTAGCTACCGCATACAACGACATGGGGTTCTTCTCAAACGCATCGTTATCAAAGGGATCAAGGCGATCTTGAATGTCGTTGAGCAGGAAATCGTAGCCCACAACGCTGCCGCTTGTTGCAAAGGACTTGGCCCCCATGTAGCGGCTATCGTTGCAAAACGCCAGGTTCACTCGGTTGGCTCGACCAATCTGACGAGACTTGTAGTTGAGTCCGGAAAGCGCGCCGGCAGACACGCCATAGCATGCTGAAACCTCAACGCCGTTCTCCATGAAGACATCCAACACGCCCGCGGTGAACTGGCAGCGGAAGCTGCCGCCCTCGAGCACCATGGCGACCTTGCCAGCGTTATTAGCTTTCTGCTCCACGTTCATGGAAACAACCTTCCTGCTTGGACTTTTCGCACTTGTGCTCTTCTACCACAAATGAAGGTCTTGCAAACTTACACAATCGTTCGATATGGCAGGCGCATGAACGGAATCGCGCAGACGAGCCTGAAAAACCCGCTCAAGCTCGGCCACGTCATCTGCGGAAAGACATGGAGACCGCAGACGATTTGGCCGCTCTTGAGCGGGCGTTAGCGCGAAGGGCGGCACGGTCGAGGATGGCGTTTGGCCGACCGCCCTATTGGCTACAAACCCGGGCATCACGCCTCGGGCGTCACCACGGGGTCGTCGTTGATAAGGTCACTTCCTCGTCCATAGCTGGGACGAGCGGCATCGCGCTGAATCTCCAGCGACAGGTCGCGCGCGAGCTCCGGCGCCACGTTATCGTAGCGACGGCACGCGCAGATATGGTCGGGCAGAACCTCGCGCTGCTCGGGGGCGCTCACGTCGCACGCGCCGATCTTGGCGAAGCAACGACTTGCGAAGCGGCAGCCCGCGGGCGGGTCGATGGGGCTGGGCACGTC
>ERZ791834.1309-NODE-1309-length-12046-cov-2.47844_pt1 | contig 12046 bp, 10 predicted proteins | sample MGYA00510293_ERZ791834 | MGnify/ENA primary metagenome ERZ791834 (study PRJEB30046, sample SAMN00715253) | human gut metagenome | study: EMG produced TPA metagenomics assembly of the A metagenome-wide association study of gut microbiota in type 2...
CGATCGCCAAGAGCCAGTGTGTAGCCATCTTTATCAACCAGCTGCGTGAGAAGGTCGGCGTCATTTACGGCAATCCGGAGGTCACCACCGGCGGCCGTGCGCTCAAGTTCTATGCGTCTGTCCGCATGGAGGTTCGCCGCGTGGAGCATCTGAAAAACGGCACCGAGCTGATCGGCAGCCACACCCGCGTAAAGGTTGTAAAAAACAAGGTCGCTCCCCCGTTCAAGCAGGCTGAGTTCGATATTATGTACGGCGAAGGCATTTCCCGCACGAGCGAGCTGGTCGATCTCGGCGTGGAATTCGGCATCCTCAACAAATCCGGCGCGTGGTTCTCCATGGGCGATACCCGTCTGGGTCAGGGCCGTGATGCTGCCAAGCAGTATTTCAAGGATCATCCGGACATCGCGGATGACGTACAGAAGCAGATCATGGAAAAGGTAGCCGAGGAGCGCAGCAAGCTGGCGCAGAGCCATGCGGCACGTCCTTCCGCCGCTGTGCCGACCGAGAAGGCCGAAAAGCCTGCGGATAAGGCACCGCGTCCGTCGTCCTCCAAGGCGGTCTCCATCGACGCGGACGATTTTGACGACCTCGACGAAGAATAATGAGCGAGGATAAATACCGCGCAGCCCTCGATATGGCGGCAAAACAGCTGTCTTACCGGGCGCTGAGTGCGAAAATGCTGCGTGACAAGCTGCTTGCCAAGGGGCACGATGAGGAAGCTGCCGATTACGCGCTTGCGTGGCTGACCGAACGCAGTATGCTCAATGACGAGCTTTTCGCAGAAAGCGTTGTGCGCGGCTACACGCGCAAGGGCTACGGCGCGGCACGCATCCGGCAGGAGCTGACCCGCCGCGGCATAGACCGCGACACCGCAGAAGCGGCTATGCAGACCTTCTCTCCGGATGAGGCGCAAATGCTGGCTCTGCTCGAAAAACGCCTGCGCGGTGACGTTTCCGACCGAAAAGAGGTCGAAAAAGCCGTTGCGGCACTCCAGCGGCGCGGTTTTGCATGGAATGATATCAAGCGCGCACTCGAAACCTACGGCAATTCGCTGCCGGAGGAAGAATAACAAACATCCCGCTTTTTTGCAAGGAAAGCGGGATGTTTGATTTTATCGCGGTAAATCGCTTGCATGAATCCCGCGGTTGGAGTATCATAATAAGAGGAGAAAACTCTACCGGAAAGGAAGTATTTCCATGGAAACCAATAAAATTCCCGCCCGCGCAGATGTGCCCGCAAAGGACAAATGGGCGATTCAGGATCTGTTTGCGACCGACGATGACTGGCGTGCCGCGTTAGCGAAGGCCAAGGAGTTCATTCCGCGCATCACCGCATTCCGCGGCAGACTGGCCGAAAGCGGCGCTGCTCTGCTGTCTTTTTTCCGTCTGGATGATGAAATCAGCCTGGCATTCGACGCGCTCGTACACTACGCGCAGCGCCGCAGCGATGAGGACACCCGCGTCGCCGCGTATCAGGAGATGGTCAGCCAGGTGACGCGCTTCGCGGTCGAAATTCAGTCTGCCGCCGCGTTTGAGACCCCTGAGCTGCTCGCCATCAGCGATGAGGACATGAACCGTCTGTACGCCGAAGCACCCGAGCTGGAGCTGTACCGCCTGAATATCGACCGCATTCGCCGCCGCCGAGAGCATGTGCTGTCCGACAAGGAGGAGGCAATCCTCGCCGCTGCAGGCGAAATGGCCGCCAGCCCGGATGACATTTACTCCATGCTGAGCGATGCTGACCTCAAATTCCCGGACGCAGTGGACAAGGACGGCAGCAAGCATCCGGTCACGCACGGCACGTTCATCCCGCTCATGCAGTCCTACGACCGTGTGCTGCGAAAGTCCGCGTTCGATTCGCTGTACTCGGTGTACGGCCAGTTCCGCAACACCTCGGCGGCAACGCTGTCCGCGCAGCTCAAGCAGCTGCTGTTTTTCGCAAACGTGAGAAAATATCCCTCGACACTGGATGCCGCGCTCGACGGCAACGAGGTGCCGACCGAGATTTATCGCAATCTGATCGATGCAGTACACCGCTCGTTTGCGCCCATGTACCGCTATGTTGCGCTGAGAAAGAAGCTGCTCGGCGTGGACGAGCTGCACATGTACGACCTGTATGTGCCGGTCGTTCGAGGAGGCCAAGGAGATCGCACTGAAGGCGCTTGCGCCGCTTGGTGAGGACTACCTGAATCTGCTCCGCGAAGGCTTTGCAAACGGTTGGATCGACGTGTACGAGAACGAGGGCAAGCGCTCGGGCGCGTACTCGGCAGGCGCGCGCGTGCACCCATATGTACTGCTCAACTTCAAGGGCACGCTCGACGACGTGTTCACGCTCGTGCATGAGATGGGTCACTCCATCCACTCGTACCTGTCCAACAAGACCCAGCCGACCGCATATCAGGATTACGTTATCTTTGTTGCCGAGGTTGCATCCACCTGCAACGAGGCCCTGCTGATGGAATACCTGCTGTCCGTCACGACCGATAAAAAGGAGCGCGCGTACCTCATCAACCACTTCCTCGAGCAGTTCCGCGGCACGCTGTACCGCCAGACCATGTTCGCCGAGTTCGAGCTGACCGCCAACGAAATGACCCAGCGCGGCGAAGGCACGACCGCCGAAGCGCTCTGCGCGATGTACAAAAAGCTGAACGAGCAGTATTTCGGACCGGAAATGAACGTAGACGAGGAGATTTCGCTTGAATGGGCGCGTATTCCGCACTTCTACTACGATTACTACGTTTACCAGTACGCAACCGGCTACGCCGCTGCCATTGCACTTTCGCGCCGCATTCTGCGGGAGGGTGAGGCGGCAGTCAAGGTTTACCTCGGGTTCCTGTCCGGCGGCTGCTCTGCCGACCCGATCACGCTGCTGCGCGGCGCAGGCGTGGATATGGCAAGCCCGAAGCCAATCGAGGACGCAACAAAGCTGTTTGATGAAATGATCTCGGAGATGGAAAAGATTCTGAATTGAGAATTGAGGATGGAAAATGAAGAATGACGTTTCTTTTTTCATTTTTCATTGTCTGTAACACTCAATTAGTGTAAAGAAAAGGCACAGCCGTCTGAACAGCACCACATTTGTTAGATAGTATATCATACTGTCTAGCAAATGGGGTGCTGTTCAGTTGTACTCTCTTTTTACTTGTTTCCCTCTCCGCATATAGCTTTCTACTTTTGGGGTCGCCTGCCCGGAGGCTTTCTAAGTGCTCTGAAAAATACAAAAAACCGCTGATTTCAACGAAATCAGCGGTTAAACATGGTTGCGGGGACAGGACTTGAACCTGCGGCCTCCGGGTTATGAGAAATCGGTGGTGGATTTTTGCGTAAAATAAGTTCTTATTTTCGCCATTTTAGCAGCATTTAGGCTGCTATTTTTTATTTAAGATTTCTGTCCTCCCGCACTCATTATTTTGTGTGAGTGTGGGTTGGGGTATTATTGGGGCTGGTTTTGAAGCAGCTGGTCGATTTGATTTTTGGCTTCCTGCATCTGTGCTTTGATGTTTTCTACTGCCTGTGTATCTGCCTGTACTTGCGCGATCCACTCGTCATCAATAATTGCATATTTAGGATACTCTTTCGCAAATCCACTGCTATTCTGCATCTGACAGGTTCCCGATGGAATGACATTCAATTCCTGTATTCCGCTTTCAGACAGCATATCCGGTGCAACCAGTACAACAATATCATTGCTCGGAATATAGGATTCGTCATCTACCAATGCACACGGTGCGGCAATATACTCATATTCTTTGCTGAAATAACTGATTGCCTCATCTAATATACCAGAGCTTGCTAAATATCGTACATCAAACACCTGCTTCTCTGCCGAATTTATTTTTTCAGCTGCCTGCTCCAAGCTCAAATCCTGATACTCATTCAAAATAGCATTACCCTGCTCATTTTGCTCAAGATACTTCGTCGCATTTGTTTTGATGGCATTGATGTTTTGTTGATACTCGCCTGACGGAAATACCTGCAAATACTTATCGCACCAGCCTTGCAGCATCTCCATTCCCGTCAATGTTTTTTGTGCTGCACTCATCTTGTCCTGCATCAAACCGATGAAATAGTTAATAATATACTTTTCATCGATTTTCCGCAGCTGCTCGATTGCTTTTTCTTCTTTCTGTCTGTCCCACAGATCAATAGCCTTTTCAATTTGCTGATATGCCTTCTCTTGGCTTTCCTGCGCGGATTCCGCTGTATCTGTCTGCGTATTTTGCTCACCAGACTGCGCACCCTGCGATTGGCTACTTGTCGGCTCTCCACCCATTGCACCAATAATAACGATCAATGCAACGATAATACCACCAATCACAAATTTCTTTTTGCCTTTCTTCTTATGTGATACCTCTGTGATCTTTGGTGCAGATACGCTCTCGGTTTTCATGGGCCGTTTAACTTCATCTGTGCTGTTTACTGCTGTTTTCAACGAGGCACCACAATTAGGGCAAAAGTTCTTCTGTTCCTTAATCTCTATGCCGCATTTAGGACAAAACATCGTCTATCAACTCCTTGCACTTACCGGGATTTATACATACTGTTTCAACTGTGTCAGCTTCTCGTCGATTGCTTTTTTCAGCATTTCTCCAAACTCTTTAAGAGCCGCATTTACGTCACATTCCGCCGTATTCTGCAAATCACAGGACTGGCTGCCGATTGCCAAGCGTAAATCCTCGATATAACTTTCTACCTGTTCGTTAAAGCCAGAAATCTCCCACACCTTTTTATATCTCGTGTGACCAAACAATCCTTCTCCTGCATACTCCTCGTGATCGTCAAAATCCATCATGTCGATATACCAGCTTAAACGGGTATATTCGCCTTCTTCGCGCAAATTCTGGATAATACCCGAACTTGTGCTCATATCATCAAATCGTGTCAGGACCTCGATTACCCAATCTTTTGGAGAAGGGTATACTGAAAACTCCTGCCACGACTGCGGAACAGCTTCACGGCCCAACAGCATATTGATTTCTGCACGCGCATCTGCAAGCAGTTTTCTAACTTTCTGATTATATGCGTAATACGCACTGTCCGGCGTATCTGTACAGGTATAATACGGGCGCAGATGTTTCACCTTATACTCTACGAAAACTTTCTTGAGGATCGGTCGATAGGCTGTTTCCGAATAGCATAACCGCTGAAATTCCTCTCTTGCGGCTGATTTTGCCGCACTCTTGGAAGAATATCGCTTATACTGTACTCGGCCTTTGGGAATAGGAATATCAAATGAATCTGCATCGAAATCCAGTTCAGAATCGTCTACCTCATCTACCTCAATCGCTTTCAGTTCACGATCCAATTTGTGCACAACGGCCTGTGCGCTGCCCGTGCTGATGATCTCCAACGCGCCCTCCGGGCAGTCCTGTACGATCTTCTGAATCGTTTTTATGTCCTGTTCGGCAATCGCTTTGCCCGGAATGACTTCCGCATTACCATCTTCATTTTCTCGAAGATAAGTACAATTCATCACGCACAATCCGCATCCACTGCATTTGTTGTTTACTCGAAGCTGTTTCATATTCCATCCCTCTTTTACTGATTGATACACTGCTCCATCTGTGCCAGATGCTTTTCACCTGTTATCAGCAGGTTCTCGGCTTCGGCACACAATTTTCCTGCTTCATCGACCACCGGAATATTGATAATATCCGACATTGCCGCCGCAATATTAACGCAGGTCATCAGCACGCCCTTGTCATAGTCGCTGTATTGGCGTACATCAAAACCGTTTTTCGCTATAGTATCCGCGGTTTCATCGATTGAACGGACAAACAATGCGTTCATCGCCATCAACAGCTTTGCAATACGATCCGCACGCGCAATGATTGCATCATATACCGCGCCGACCGACTGTGATTGTGAATAGACTACATCCGACTGCCGAAGCTGACTGTTAGCCGCCGAAAGAAACCGCTCGGAATCCTTGATAAACATAGCGCCCATGCCCTTGAACAGCCAGCCGCATACCAGTTCTTTATCCGTCAATGCTGTGGCGCGAGAAACCGTCAAAGAATCCAGAACCGCTAACTTCTGCATTTGATTCTGCAAAACGATAGCTTTACCGCCGGCACTGCTGTCGATCTCCACTTTTTGAATCTGACTGTATACCTCTGCAAAGCGCGGGACTGTATTCTGCACGATAGCACGCTTTTTCTTCGCTACATTCGCCAGTCGCTTATCAGTCAAAGCCGCTTTCTGCTCTACCAACAGACGAGCTTCTTCGTTCTTTTCAAATGCTTTGGCGTATTTTTTCAGCGCACGTTCATCTATCTTCTGTGACTTGTCTACATCGCAAAACAGCTTAATGACAGCGCCCGCTGCCAATCCCTCGATAATCATACCCTGTTCCTCCTCTCCAACAGTCAAAAGCTGAGTTTTAACGGCATATCCAGCTGTGCTTCGTATTCATCGAGTGTCTTGAACCGAACACGTTTACCGCATTGTGTCAACACCCGATCCAACCCCTGCGTTAGCCCTTGCAGATCAAAATTCTGTGCACAGGCACTTTCCAGAATCATACGAAAACCTGCGGTAATCTCCTGATCCCATTTCTGCCCTTCCTGCTCCACAATCTGCTGAAAATGCTCCCGCTGTGATTTCATTTCCCGCAATGCTTCTTTGGACAGGCGTTCGATCTGCCGCTCTTTCAGCTTATGATCGTCCAAATGCTTGACTGTCGAATAAACCGATACAATGGTACTGCACGCAACCGTCGTGATGATCGTACCAAGGACCTCACCGATCACCTTGCCGACTGCAACACCTGCTGCTGTACCCAAACCGGGTAAAGCGAGGGTACCTGCTACACCGCCGATCATAGCACCGATTTCACTGCCGATTTCGCCGCCGATCATACCGGCTACCATGGATGCACCCTTTTGACCGACCTGCTCTACAAACTGTTCACCGCTGATCTCACCGTTGAGATACTGCATGGCAGATTCCTGTACGATCATTGCTACGGCAACAATCTGCGCTGCACCGCTGCTGTTCGCCAGTCCAGACAAGGCAGCATTACCGCTGTTTCGCAGTTGGGTGTTCACGGCATCACTGATCAAACGATTTGCCCCGCCGACCGCAGCAGTATTGAACGTGATTTTTCCCATCTCATCAGCAGCTTCTTTAAGCGATTTTTCACCGCTGGCTACTTCGCACAGCTTTCGTACTGCCTCGCTGGTCAGCGGGATTACCGAATTAACCAATGTATCCGATGCGCCTGCCGCAAACTCGCTTCCCATGTTCTGGACGGTCCGAGTTGAAATTTTCCCAGCAAGCGCAGCATCTGCCCGCACTTTCTCCTTTGCCATCTGTGCTCTTGCCTGTACAGACATACCATTTTCCTTATCGGTTATAATCTGCCAGTCGCTTTGTGCACCCTTAGCCGCATTATCCCGCTTGGAGAGGATTCTCAAATTCTCCTTGGCGTTTACAATTTCCTTTAAGTCCGAATCAGATAAAAACGGATTACTGCGTACTGCATCATGTACATCTTTAATGGCATTGATATGATCTGTTTCCGCTGCGTGCTCCGCCCACTTAGCAGAAATTTTTTCGCCCTCGGCGTTCTGCATATGATACTTTCGCCGTGCGGCTGCATGATCCTTATGCAGTGTTTTACCACTGATCGGATCTATCATAGTTTGTTTGCCGTTAAATGCGCTCTGCTTATATTCTTCTTTTGCACGAGCAGAATCCCACAATTCCGCTCGATTTTCTCGATTATATTCCTGTATGATTCCTAAGTTCTCTTTCTTCTCACGCTTTTCCGGGTTCATATGCTCACCTCTTTAAGCGGTAGTTTCATGCTGTGATCTATAATCAGATTTTACCACCTATGTGCGCTTTTGTAAATGATATAACAATTACTATTTATCAGTGTATATATCAATTTGCCGATTGGAACAACTACCTCTATGATGGTATGAGAGGTGTTGCCAATGACTGATATTTCGGCTGCAATCGGCAAACGAATCCGGACTTTCCGCAACGCACAGGGCATCAGCTTGGAAGAATTATCTTTCAAAGCAGGTCTGAACGCTGCACACTTGGGACAAATCGAACGCGGTCTGCGCAATCCGACGATTGAAACGCTGAACCGTATCGCCACTGCGTTGGACATATCGTTTTATAAACTGATCGGCTCGGTCGAGGAAGTCCCGCAGGAACAACCGGAAACCAATGAGATCAAACGGAAAATCGACGCACAGTTGTCCTCCATGACTTTGGACGAGCAGAAGGACATACTGCGCATCATTCGCATATTCCGCCGCCGTTTTGATGAAGAAAACAAAAAGGCTGACTGATATACTATTTCAGTATATCAGCCAGTCTTTTGTTTTTGGTCTGTTCCGACCAGACATTATCCAGAATATACGATAGCCAACACTACTGCACTGACTATCAACAGCCCAATATATATTCCTATCCCAACTGCAACACAGCGCGCAATGTAGCCAATTCGACTGCGTGCCTGTTTCAGCCAGCCTATCCTACTGCGCATATGAAAACAGTCAAAAATATAGCAGAACAGCCAGCCATAAACCACAATCACAAGCACTCCCGCCAAAATGGATGGATTCGGGGTCGCAAAGAACTCTGCAATAACACCACCAACTGCAAATAAGTAAAACATAATTCCACATACCATCTTCCACGGTGTCCATGTACGGAATCCGGGCACACCACGCAGAATGTACCGCAGCCGTATGCGTCCCGGCTGGTACGGCCGCAGCGCATGACCGACCGCACTTGCGCTCTGATACCGCCGTTCCGGGTCAATATCTACACAGCGGCGAATCACTTTCCGGAGTGAACCGTCAGACATCTGCTCCTGCGGTAGCATACCCGTCAGCATTTGATTGAGCAGTACGCCGACCGCATAAACATCCGTCCGCACATCGGTCTGTCGAAACCCGAATTGCTCCGGTGCTGCATATCCCTGTGTGCCGAGCAGTTCTGTGTCTGTACTTTGCCTGCTCTTGTGCGAGCGGGCAATATCAAAGTCGATCAGGTATAGGCGGTTCTCATCCGTCACCATGATATTGCTCGGCTTAATATCGCGGTGGATCAGTCCCGCTCGATGGATAACCGTCAAGACCTGACAAAGCTGTGCAGCTAGATAGGCGGCAGTCTGTTCATCCAACGTCCCACATTCCCGCAAGACTTCTGCCAACGTGCGCCCGGGAACACATTCCTCGAACACCGCATAGCTGTCGTTCTCCATCGGTGCAATCTCATATATGAGCGGCAAATGCGGGTCGGCCGCGCCTTGCAGTACGCGATAAATCTCTGCCTGTGCCGCATTTACAGTTCGCCGCACCGCCAGCAGTTTGTTGTCCTCGTTCCGCACCAGCGTTACCACCGAGCGGTGACCCAGCTCCATCAGCGGCGTGCTGTTTCGCCATGACATGGTGTTCATCCCTCATTTCTTATCCTATTATAGCATAAGTCATTCCATCTCTTTCAACAATGTGTTACAATAAAAATGTATTCCAACAAATCCTTTTGCAAACTCTCTTAAAATATAGTATTTTATCGAAATTACGCAACTTTATATTCATCTATATCCCATATAACCAAATAATATTTTTGTATTTCTATCTAATATAGGAGTTGATCGAATGGACTGGTATGGTATTCCGCGAGCGTGTGTCAATATTAAAAATTTTACGCAGGTGCGCATAGGTGACACGCTCGCGTCCGAAATCAAATACTGGCACCCCGACCGGCCGGTATTTATTTCTGCCCAGACCGGAGCCGGTAAATCGCACTTTATTATACATACTTTGCTTCCGTATGTGTGCCGCGTCTATCCCGATTTTAGTGAGTCTGCGCCTGAGAGCATTTTAGTGCTAAGCAATCGTTTAGCCAACAACAAACAATTCAAACTCGATCTGAACAAACATTCCAGACAAGCACCTCCTAATGCAAATTGGTCTGAAATCCAACGCATCGAAAATGTCTACATATATACCTATCAAAATATTCTAAGTCAGCTCAAGAATATTCCACCATGGGCGATTCGGTATATCGTTTTAGATGAAGCACACTTTTTTATTCAAGATGCTTCCTTCAATCCGGATACTCATGCTATTCTGCAAGCAGTTTTATCTCATTTTCCTTTTGCCGTGCGTATCTATATGAGTGCGACTTTTCAGAATTGTGCATTGCCCATCTATGAGTCGGAACGCCGATATATTCACCAGCGCAAATCCAGACCTCATAAGTGCTCTCCTTCTATTCCTCAACCTGCCGTATCCCTTATTCTGAACAAGCTGGACCTCCAACAAAGCTATGGTGCTATCCCTACGATAACAAAAGAGATCGAATATATTGCTCTAACCGCATATGCTTGGTATGGTTTTACCACCAATAAGGAATTTCGGTCATATGTACTACAGCGTTGTAATCTTACCGGCCTGACTGACTATTATAAACAATTCAAGATTCACAAAATACTTCAACAACACGCTGCATGCTTCACCAACGATCCTCCCGAACAAAATATTCAGTCCATCCCTACAACTGTCATAAATTTCTGCTGCTCCGTATATCCGCACATACCTACACCCGAACCCAAGCCCGCTATTATTCCCTGCACAGAACCATTTACTGAATTAAAGGCATATATTCTTAATGCCCGCTACTATGCTTTTGGAGCACTGTTTGAACTTTTTCGTCAATATATCCAGTTCTATCCCGATTGCCAATTAGCTATAGATGGTTTTAAGCATATCTATGATTTCTTATATAGCGAGGTATCCTATCGCAGAGGGTGGTTTCGAGCCCCAGATACTCTGGATTTATTTTGTTCTCGAAACGGTATACCTCACCTTCGTCCTACGGCAATGATTTATCTATTTCAGCGGGAATACTCCTCATATCAAATCTATAAATATCGCACACTATCCGATGATCTTGCAGAAAGAATCGTTTCACGGTATACACAGAACCCACAGGAAAAATGGTTAATCTTCGTCAATCGCAAAGAATCTGGTCAAAAATTATACTCTCAACTTTGCGACACGCATCAGATTCCCACTATTTTCATTCACTCTGCGGCCGTAAATGCCAAAAACTCCTCTGGCGAAGTTTCGGTGGAAAAGCAATATTGTGATGAAATGATTGAGCGCCAGTGTTTCCCTGATGGGATAAACATTGTTATTACCACCTCTGTGCTGGATTCCGGTATATCCCTTTGGGACCCTGAACTAAAACACATTGTTTTAGCTACCTTTGACGAAGTTGCGCTGCTCCAGATGATTGGCCGCAAGCGCTTTGACCCTAAAACACTTACTGCCAAAATCAATCTATACTTTCCAGTTCATTCGACATTACATCTTAAATCACTTATCCAGCAACAGCAATCTGATCTAAAACTCATCCAGCATTTCCAATCAAACGCTGAAGCTGCATGGAAATTTGATGGCCACCAGCACAAAAAGTTACCAAGATACGTTCGTTGGATTCCGCAAAAATTGAACAGTCCTTTTTCTATGAATGTCCGATTGGAAACAAACCAGTTCGCTTTGATCCAACTGCGAAAAGCGGTTGAATTTGCCAAACAGATCCAAACCTATATAAAAGAGAATCCGACAGATGGCTATGCGGCATGGGCCGCAAACAAGCTCGGTATTTCCGAAATCCATGATATACCACAGTCCTGCCACAATACCGTCTTGAATCTTATCCATGAATGGAATCTGTTAGATAACGATATTTCTTTGAGCAAAGAAGAATTAGAAACATTCTACAACGAGTTTTTAACCGTCTATAATGAACAAGCCTATGGATATACGCAAAAGGATAAGCAGAACAATCGTACAAAATCTCAAATCAACAATGCCTTTAAGAACCTGAACATTCCGTATTCTTTTATCAAGAGGAACAATCGGTTCTATTTACAGTCTGTTTCCAATAAAGATGACTAATCTTTATTGATTCCTCCTCAAACCTCTGAAAGTCTATGATGCTTTCAGAGTTTTTTTTATTTATATTAAATTATATACCTAATTTTCGATTATCCGCATAAACACTAGACT
>ERZ791834.1312-NODE-1312-length-12031-cov-28.1133_pt1 | contig 12031 bp, 5 predicted proteins | sample MGYA00510293_ERZ791834 | MGnify/ENA primary metagenome ERZ791834 (study PRJEB30046, sample SAMN00715253) | human gut metagenome | study: EMG produced TPA metagenomics assembly of the A metagenome-wide association study of gut microbiota in type 2...
CCCTGTCGACCCAAATCCACCAGTCCGCACGCCATCCGCCTCATCTCCATCTGCAATTAAGAAAGGAGCAAAGACAGCCTGAACCACACGTTCCCCGACTTCAAGGACGACTTCTTGGTCCGTGATGTTTTTCATCTGAGCAAAGATATGGCCTTCATTTCCTGGATTGCCATAGTAGTCACCATCAATAACACCAACTGAGTTAATCAAGACCAGACCTTTTTTACGAGGGTTAGAGGAACGGTCATAGAGATAGAGCACCTCACCCACTTGCATATAGGCCTTGACCCCAGTTGGGACGAGGACGATTTCCCCAGGAGCAATCACCGTGCGTTCTGCCACCTTTAAGTCGTAACCAGCCGCATGAGCTGTCTCCCGTTTTGGCAACAAGTCCTGATTAGTATAGCTTGATACAAGTTCAAATCCACGAATTTTTGTCATCATAATTCCTCTTTTATCTAAATAGTTTCCATCTCTTCTATTATACCATCACTTTGCCCTAGCGTCTTCTCTATACTACTATTCGTATTTTTTGAGTAAAAACCTCCTTTTTCACCTTCATTATTTGTAAATTGTATGGCACTTTCATGGTTGTTTTCTAAAAGAAAGTGAAAGTTAATGAAACGGCTTAAATAACCATAATTCCTGCCTAATTTTACCAATTTTAGCTTGAAGCTAATTATTATTTTTGCTATAATTCCCTGTGTAGGGAATAATTTTAAAAATAAAATATTTTACCCTATAAAATTATTTAATGGAGGTCGTGTCTCAGCACTCAATTCTAATTACCAACAGATAGGATTTGAAAGGTCCATATCGTTAAAAGTAACCAGAGATTGATGATTAGGCACTAATTTTTTTATGAAAAGGGAAGATAAGATGAAGAATAGGAATATCAAAATTTTCTCATTTGTCCTTTGTTTAGTGGCGACACTTTTCGCTTTAGGATGGAATCGGATTTCAGCAGAAACTCCTGAGGTTTCAGTATCAGGGAAATTTGTGGATACAATCCAAAATGTTAAAGTATCAAATAATGAAGGCGGAGTTCTCGACTGGGACTTGAAACAGTGGGCAACCTTCCGAATTAACGCTGATTACGATTTGTCTGGAAAGAATGTTAAAGCAGGGGATTCAACTGTAGTTACAGTTCCAGATGCTTTGATGATTACTTCAAGTTCGTTTCAAATTCTTGATATAAATACGAAGGAAGTTATAGCAGATGCTAAAGTAAACCCAGATAATAAATCCATTACAATTACCTATACAGATTATGTTGAAAAACATTCAGATACAAGCGGATCATTCTTCTTTTACGCTCGTATCGATTTCAAAAAACACCCACAAAAAGGTGAGGTTCCAATAGAAATCACCATTAATAGGGAGACAAAAATTGCTGGTAAAGTTTCATTTACTGGTGTCGGCGACGGAAATCCTTTTCTTCTATCAAAGACTAGTTGGGTAAACGAAGGGGACAAAAAGGAAATCCAATACACGATTTCTGTCAATCGTACAAAACAAAATATTAAGAATGTTACAATCGAAGATCACTTGCAATTTACGAATGCTTCTTACGAAAAAGATAGCATTAAAATTATTAAAGGTAAATTCTCTTATGATACTGGCGAATGGGTATTCTCTGATAGAGTTGATGTAACAGACCAACATAAGATTACCATTAGCGAAGATGGTCGATCATTTGTTATCGATTTAGGTGATGTTACTGAAAATGACCAATATCGTATTGATTATAAAGTTCGTTTAAATTATGACCCTGCCGACGGAGAGGTCTTGAAAAATGAAGCAACTCTCAAAGGTCTAGGTATTGAAACCAAAAATGTAACGAATGCTGCTGCCGTTCAAATTGCTGGTGGTGCTGGTGTTGGTTATGTTTACTCAATCAATATTCATAAAGTCGATGATGCTAACCAACCACTTAAAGGTGCTAAGTTTAGAGTTGTTCGTCAAGCTAATAATCAAGTTATCGGTGAGTTTGAATCAGACGAAAATGGTAATATTGCCGTTGGTAAACTGTTAAAAGATAAATATATCTTAACTGAAATTGAAGCCCCTTCAGGTCATATCATTAAAGAAGCTGATACTGTAGTTAATGTTGAAGATTTTGGTGCTGATCATTCAGTAACGAAAACGATTGTGAATCCGAAGGAAGAAACAACGACTACAACGACTACAACGACGACAACGACGACTACGACTACAACAACTACGACTACGACGTCTACAACGACTCAAGAGCCAACAACAACTACGACGACAACTCAAGAGCCGACTACGACTACGACAACAACTGAGGAACCTACTCCTACTACCACTACAACAACTCCAGAGTCAACAACTACAACAACAACGACTCAAGAGCCAACAACTACAACAACAACGACTCAAGAGCCAACAACTACAACAACGACGACTCAAGAGCCAACAACTACAACAACGACGACTCAAGAGCCAACAACTACTACAACGACAACTCAAGAGCCGACTACCACTACAACGACAACTCAAGAGCCGACTACGACGACAACAACAACTGAGGAACCTGCACCTACTACCACTACAACAACTCCAGAGTCAACAACAACTTCAACGACAACTGAAGAACCTACTACAACAACGACTACGACTCAAGAGCCAACAACTACAACAACGACGACAGAAGGTCCAAAACCTACGCCGACAACCACTACAACTACAACGACGACTACAACTACGTCTGAAAAACCAGGGCCTACGCCGACTACGACAACAACGCCAGAGGGGCCAACAACGACTACGACCAAACCTGGTAACCCAGGTGATTCTGACACCACAACTTCAAACGGAGGTCGCAAGACATTCCTGCCAAAAACAGGTGAAGCAGTCGCTACTGGTGTTATCTTGATCGGCGTTGCCATCCTATCAGGAGCCGTCATCTTGAAACGCAAGATTTCTAATAACTAATCGTTCGCAAGTGCGGATCATATAAAAAAGAATCGCATCCAATTGGATGCGATCTTTTTTTGTGCTTATAACAGTTTTTGATACTCTCGAACCTTATTGTCCTTCATTACTTCTGCTTCTTCTCATTTGAATGACAAGGTAAGCAACGGAAACAATGGATAGCAAGGCACCTAGGATCACTCCTTTTTGTCTAAAGATGAATTCAACCTTGTGATTTCCCTTTGAGATTGGGAACGATAAGAATGCATTCCATGCTTTTTCGGTTTTGACAAACTTCCCATCCACTTTCACTTTCCAGCCATCGCTGTATGGAATAGAAGTCATCATATAGTTACTATCATCTGTGATAGACACATCACCAACAATATGGGTATTTGAAAACTTGGTTACTTGTAAACCTTGTTTCTTCCGGTTTTCTAATACCTGTTGAATCTGATCAACGTCGGCACGATAAACACCTGCATTGCTCATATCAATGTGATCTGTTCTAAATCTAAATTCAATAACGGTTTCTTGGTTTTCAGTTTGATCTGTCAACTGCCAAATTTGTCTTTGCGTAAAAATTTTAGCATTGAGCAACCATTTATTATTGAGTAAAACCGAGTAATCTTGGTTTTGGATCAAAGATACAGGAGTAAAGAAATAATAGGTGTAATTGGTACGCGGAGTGACCTTATAACGAATAATAGCATCTTTTGACGAATCCGCTCTCTTATAGATGGCTTCTCCCGTTTCCTTATTGACCTTTTCTTCAATCACATTTTCGGTCTCGATCGAGCTGAACGCCAAAGGTTTAAAGTACTCAACGGTATCATTATTGGCCTTTTGATGCCCCTCCATGGAGTTCAAAATGATATTCTGGTTAGCAAAGGCATTATTGGCACCAAATTGAATATTTCTTACCAGACTGTTAGTCCCGTATGCAAGTGGGAAGGAATTTGGATTCTTATAGACGACATAACGCTTGTCCTCATAGACCTTGTCTGTGAAATAGCGATGCAGATCAAAGCGGTCTGTAAATCGATAAAAGTACATCTTATCTGGATTGGCTTCAATCTCTTTGGGATCAAAATCCTTGGCACTCATAAAGTAACGAACACCATATAAAGCATCTGTCAAAGGTGTCCCATTTGAATATTGAGTCGCCGCATTGACACCCAGATCTCCCATGAAAGCAAAGTGATCCATGGTGCTACGTTCCAAACTTGAGCTAAAGGTACTTAAGCCTGGATAGGACACCAAGGAAGGAACTGTTCTGGAATAGGCAAAATCTGCGGCAATCCGATAGAATTTTTGATCTGCATTTTCTTGGATATTGTCTGTCACTCGCTTGACCGAAACGGTCGCATCTGCAAACTTGTGCACATCATCATACCCAAATGTTACTTGGGACAAATACGCATTATAGCCAAACTCAAAAATTGTCAGCACAGATACGACAATCATGGACAAACGTGAGATCTTAAAGTTTAGGATGAAGAGAATGCTCAAGTAGAGCATCGCTGTAATCCCCACTTGCGACAAGAGATAACCTGTCTTTAATAAGACGGCAGCTAGTACTAGAAATACTGCTGCTAGAGCCATTCGAATCATTTTTTCCAATTGGCTCTTCTGAGATTTTTCCCAATACGCATAGAAGATGAAGCAGGTCACCGCTGCTATTCCCAGAACACTTAGAATAGAGAACTTAGAGAGGAAACGACTGATCGCTTGCGGTTGAGTCTTTGAGATAAAACTATACTGATGGAAATAGAGATAAACTACCGACAAGAGCAAGCCCAAGCCGATGATGCAGTTGGTTCGTTTGGAAATAACGATCTTCTGCTTCATCGCTTGATAAGCCAGGACTAGCATAAAGAATGAAAACAGCCAAGAAAAACGGAAGAAGAAACCGGCTGGGTTCTGTCCCATATGCCATATCTTACTGACAAATTCATTGACAAAGGAAATCAGGAAAATGAGGGTAACAATCCCTGCAGCCCATTTTTTGGCTTTTCCAACTTTTTGCGATAGGAAATAAAAGATAAAGCCAAGAAAGCCAAGCGCTCCAATATAAATATTGGGAAGGTTGGGACCCGCTGACCATCCTGATGTTGTATCAAAGCCACCAACAACCAACTTAGAAAGAATATCCAAAGGGTTAATTTGGAAGGCAAATGAGAAGGTCATGCCTCCGCCAACTTGCCCCTTACTTTCAATCAGGTTGAAAAATACTGGCAAGAGCAAGACTGAGGCTGTCGCAATCCCAATAATCGAATAGATCACCGCTTGCAGTAAAGGGATACTAAAGTTTTTAATCTTTGTCTTCAGATCCCCCTCAATCAGCAGTCTTGGTGATACATAGTAGCAGGCATACAGAGCGATGAAAATGGAGATCATATAGCCCATGTAAAACTGAAGCAAGACCGTCAATCCCAAAGCAAAAGCATAGCGATAAGGAGATTTCCCATCTAATAATTCTTCCAAATACACAATCACAATTGGCAGCATGATCATGGCATCATAGAAGATGACGTTCATCTGATAGGAAACCAACATCCCTGACAAGGCATAGGCTGTCGAGAATAATGGAACCAACCATTTTCTAGATTCTAATCCTTTGTAGCGCTTGATTAAAAGGAAAGCAAAGGATAGACCGATTGCCCCGTAGCGGAGCCAAATGGTTAAAAATACTGCTGCCCCAAAATATTTGAGGGGAGCTAGAATGTAGATGATGTTGAAGGGACTCATTAAATAGTAGCCGAGCACACCGATCATATCTCCACCAAGAGACTTGGTGAAAGAATAACTCAAACTAGATAGATCCCCCGTCAAGATGGCATTTTTTAGCAAGCCAAAGAAACTGATATATTGCTGTCCAAAGTCAACAGCCATCAGACTCTTACTCCCAAAAGGGTACATCCCTATAAAAGCCCACACAATGAGCATAATGGTCATTGGGAGCAGGGCACTTGCAGCATAGAGAACTTTCTTTGGATGTTTTTTCCAAAACTCTTGCCAACGCATGAACCAGATTAACATGTTTTCTCCTATCTTCTTTAGCCGATATGATTTTTCTTCGCTTGTTCGATATTGGTCTCTTCAATGATGAAATGAGGACGACGCTTCACTTCGTAATAGATCTTGCCAATATACTCTCCAAGAATTCCGATGAAGATGAGTTGAACTCCGCTAAATAATATAATAGCCGCAATCGTTGTGAAATAACCACTCACATAATTCCCAGCAGCGAAGATATATTTCATCAACTCAAAAACTAGATATAAAAGAGCCAGCCCTAAACAGATGAAACCGAATTGAATACAAACACGGAGAGGACGGTCATTAAAAGAAATAATTCCTTGAATCGCATAATTCAAAGATTTCTTAAAACCAAACTTGCTCTTTCCAGCCTTACGGGTTTCATTCTTATAAGGAATTACTTTCTCTTTAAAACCAATCCATTCATACAAACCTTTATTAAAGCGATTGTACTCTGGCATTGACACAAAGGCTTCCATGGCTTTTCGGCTAAGCAGTCTTAATTCAGATTTTCCATCTGTTAGATGCACATCCATGGAACGATTTGACAAGAAGTAAAACAAACGTGCAAAGGAACTTCCTACAAAAGATTCTCCTTCACGAGTTCGTTGGCCACTAACAATATCATAGCCCTCATTATAAGCTTCTAAGAATAAGGGAATCAAGTATGGTGGATGCTGGAGATCCCCGTCCATGACCATAACCGCATCCCCACTGGCATATTTAAAACCAGCCAAGATACCGCTCTCTCGTCCAAAATTTCGACTGAAACGGATATATTTGATGCGGTCGTTTTCTCTTGCAAATTCTTCAATTAACTCAAAGGTCTTGTCACTACTTCCATCATCGATGTAGAGAATTTCATAATCAGAGAGCTCTTTCCCTAGCATTTGCTCAAGCTGATTAGAAATTTCACGATGGGTTTGAGGAAGTACCAGCTCCTCATTCAAGAGGGTTATTAAGATTGATAATTTCATCCCTTTTCTCCATAATACATTCCCAAAAAAGAGAGAGCTCATGCTCTCCCCTTATGTAGAAACTCATTGTTTATTTAATAGACAATTTTCGTTTCAATACGACTGCACCTGCTAACACAAAGGCTCCTGAGAATACAAATCCAGTTGCTGCAACTTCACCTGTATTAGGAAGAAGCGCTTTACGCCCTCCTCCATTGTTTCCACCTTTTGGTCCTGGTTTTCCAGTTGTGGTCGTCGTGGTTGATTCTTCACTTCCTGGAGTCACCGGTTTCTCTGGTGTTGTCGTTGTGGTGGTTGTTGTTGGCTCTACAGTAGTCGTCGTAGTCGTTGACTCTCCTGTTGTTGTGGTTGAAGTAGTCGTCGGCTCTTCTGTTGTCGTGGTTGAAGTAGTCGTTGGCTCTTCTGTTGTCGTGGTTGAAGTAGTCGTTGGCTCTTCTGTTGTCGTAGTTGTAGTAGTCGTCGGCTCTTCTGTTGTCGTAGTTGTAGTAGTCGTCGGCTCTGCAGTAGTCGTTGTCGTGGTCGTTGGCTCTGCAGTTGTCGTTGTCGTGGTTGTTGGCTCTGCAGTAGTCGTTGTCGTGGTCGTTGGCTCTGCAGTTGTCGTTGTCGTGGTTGTTGGCTCTGCAGTAGTCGTTGTCGTGGTCGTTGGCTCTGCAGTAGTCGTTGTCGTGGTCGTTGGCTCTGCAGTAGTCGTTGTTGTTGTCGTTGTTGGCTCTGCAGTAGTCGTTGTTGTTGTCGTTGGCTCTGCAGTAGTCGTTGTTGTTGTCGTTGGCTCTGCAGTAGTCGTTGTTGTCGTTGTTGGCTCTGCAGTAGTCGTCGTTGTTGTTGGCTCTGCAGTAGTCGTGGTGGTGGTGGTTGGTTCTGCAGTAGTTGTTGTGGTTGTTGTAGTCGTGGTGGTTGTCGTTGTTGTGGTAGTTGTAGTCGTTGTCTTTTGGTCTACAATCGTCTTCTCTACTGGAGCTTCTGGTGTTTTAAATTCTCCAGCTTCCACAACAGTATCTGCTGCCAAGTCATAACCTTCTGGAGCTGAAATTTCTTTGATGATATATTTGTCACGCAAGATGTTCTTAACAGTGAATTCACCATTAGCATCTGACTCAAACTCCCCAATGATATCTTGGTTAGTTGCACGGATAACTTGGAATTTCGCACCTTTAAGTGGAGCACCGTTTTCGTCTACTTTTTTCACTTGAATGCTAAATTCGTAACCGACACCTTCACCACCAGCGATTTGGATGTTTACTTTACTATTTGAAGGGTACTCCTCTTTGTTATCACCTTTGATTGTCGCTGTATTCTTAATTTGTTCGCCGTCAACAGTTTCATAGTTAGCAACTGCTTCATATTCTACTGCAAAGTGATCGTTAGCAGAAATATTACCAAAGTCAATAGAGAATGACTTATCTGTTGCGTTTACAGTATAGTTAGCCGTAACGTCTTGTTTATTCTTAAGAGTCCATGTTCCATTATATTCCCAAGTACCTTTGAAGATTTTGAAACTACCCTTTTTGTAGGTAACCCCTGCTGATGTTATTGAATCTGAAAGGACTGCATTGTTGATTGCTTCGTTAGTTCTGTTTACAGAGATACGGAATCCAAGGTTCTTGTGGTCTCCATTATCCCAACCAGATTTGATGATTGTGTAACGTTTACCTTCACCAACTGTTGTACTTGTTACTTTACCGTTGAATTTTACATTACCGTTAACAGAAACCTTAACAGGAACTTCACCATCATTTGGGAATTTATCTTTGTTAACACCAGCGTAGAAGAAGAATGAACCTGAAACGTCATTTTTTTCTTCAACGAATTTAGTAAATGTCAAGACAATCTTACCAGTTTTTGCGTCAACTTTTGCATCGGCAATCTTTTTACCAGTGATTGTGTCGTTGATTTCAAAATCCTGAGACTTGATATCGATTGGTCCATCGATAGTGACTGCAGTTGTATCCCCTGCTTTAACATTTTTTCCTTCTAAAGCAAATTTTGCATTCAGACGGAAAGTGTCATAACGACCTAGACCGGTTGCTAATTCTTCACCTTTGCTATTTTGGATCTTGATCTCCGTGATGACATCGACTTTTTTAGACGTTTCCGCCTGTACAGTTTTAGAAAAAAGTGTCAATGACACAATCAATAGCGAACAAACTATTGACAAATAAACTGCTAACTTTTTCATTTTTTCTCCCTTTCTAGGCTGATTTTTTATAAATCAACGCATATAATATAGCAAAACATAGTGAGAAAGTCAAGATTATTGAACAAAAAATCCATCTTTTGTATATTTAAGGGCTATTTGGCTTCTGAATTTTTCTAAGTAACTCTTCCTCTTTCAAACAGTTATTTTTCCAAAATCAACACATCTTTTGTAGATAAGTTGCTTTCTTTATACCCTGATTCTTTATAGAGATTTAGAGTGGCTGTTTCAGAATAGCCATTTTTTTCCTCTTGCATTTCCCTTGGAACTACCACTATGTCAATCTTAGAATCAAGCTTTTTGTCATTATGGTAGAAAATATCATACAATTTTTCATGGCTGCGAAGACTCGGCGTATAGCCACCTGCTGCTAAGACTGCTTTATCTTTAGGGATAGCCTGCAGGGTCTTTTCGAGCCCATCAAAATAGTCTTTGCGTGTTTGATAGTATTGGATTTCAAAATTCCAATTATGCGTGAAACTATATAGAATGGCGCTTGAAAAAATGATGGAAGAAGCTAGTAGAGCCACCAATACATTATCTGATGCCAACTGATTCTTGCTTAATTGATCGATAGACAATAAAGCCATCAAAAACAGAAGCGTGACCGAACCATAGCTATACTGAAAACCAATATCATATTGGTAAGGCCAATCCATCAATAAATTAATGAGAAAAAGGGGCAACATCAGAAAATAGGTAGACCAACGTCGCTGAATCAGTGGTAAAAAGCTAAAAGGAAATAGGACCAAAAAGAGGTAACCAAGTCGTTTCGCTGTAAATAGACTTCCCAAAACATAAAGCGGATTTAGGACTACATTTTTCACAACCATCAGGAGGCCGTTTTCGCCACTTAATAATAGATTATTGTATCGAGAAACCATAGCTCCCTCGCCATATCTTGCTAAGAGGAACATGGCAAGTGCAAAATAAAGTATTGGCAAGGCAAACAAGCTGAGATACAACCACTTTTTAAACTTGGCCTCGAAGGTAAAACGACGTTGAAACGCAAAATAAAGTCCTAAGGACAGCACGTAGACAAAGGCATCCTCTTTCACAAAAAGGAGCAACAAGGTGAACAAGATAGTTCTTCCACGCCACTGAGAAATCAGGCTGTAGAACAACCAAAGTATCAATGGAGGCAAAAAACAATTTTCATGCAAATGGAATCCACCACTCGTTGTCATGACAGGAGTCACAAAAAAGAGGGCAAGCACGAGTGGCGTCATGACTTTTGGCAATTGTATTTTCTTTAGAATCAAACAAAGCGGGATAACTGCAGAAAATACAATCACTGTTTGAGCGATATCTAATGTTTCCACATAAGGAAATAGCATATAAAAGGGCAAGATCAAATAATAAATAGGAGAAATATGGACTCCAAAATGTGATAAGGCCCTATCTCTTTCGAGGGTGGTAACTTGCGAAAAATCATGTCTCATTCTCTCAAACATCTGTGAAAAGATTCCAATATCAAAAGAAGAGACCGCATTGGCTTTAATCTTATAATAGGCAACAATCGATAGATAGAGCACATAGAAAATACCACCTATAATTGTCACCACTGTGAGTCTTCGAACCCAGGTTTCATTAACTTTAGCCAAAGAAATCTTGGAGAGAAGAAAACCGATCAGGACGGCAACGATAACGGCTACTAATACTGGCCAAATCAACGTAGGCAACTTCGATTCAGAAATCGTAAACGTAAAGATTCCCAGTTCCTTATCTTGAAGATTGGCACTGGTTTGTAGCAACAATTTCGGAAAAGACAAGACATCTACCGCTAAGAAGATATAAGCGATTTTTTCTTTTCCTAAATAAAAATATAGAAACAAGACCAGTGAGAGCAACACTAGGCCCAATGACATAAAGAGACTCGGACTTTTCAAAATAGAAATAAATAGGATACCTGCCGCGAACCAAAGATTCAATTTTTGTATGCAGATATACTTCTTGCTCTCCGTCAAAAACCAAAGAATAGGATAACTAATGAACAAAGCAAGGACCGTATGGGTCCATCCTACTTTACCAAGTTCTAGAAATAATTCCTTTGTTGAAAAACTCAATAGATTGACCATCATGGCCACAAAATAAGAACCTAGAAGCAACCATAAATAGTTAAGGTTCATTGTCTTAGCAAGGTTCATTGTCTTAGCAAGTTTCATTTCTATCAATACCTCCCAATTGTAGTTCCTATTCTAGCACAAAACCCTTACTATTTCTAGATAGTAATAACCATACCAAAAGAGAGGCTGATACCAATTCAACCTCTCTTTTTCTTATAATTCCTGTAATAAATAACGGAAGAGTTCTAAATTCCCTTTTTCTTCATTGACCAAATATTCTGGATGCCATTGCAAGCCCATAATCCGATGGCCGTCTACTGCTTCAATCGCTTCGATGGTGTGATCGCGCGGATCAAAGGCGGTCGCACGGAAATTTGGTGCAAGATCCTTGATACTTTGACGGTGAACGGAATTGATCCGACTGGCCTGACCAAAGAGTTGCTCCACCACACTACCTTTTTTAGTCTCGATAGAATGGGAAGTCCCAAATGGAAGACCTTGCCAATGCCCTTCAATCTCTTGATTGAGTGTTCCTCCAAAAGCTACATTGATCAACTGAACCCCGCGGCAGATTCCTAGAACCGGTTTGTTTTGGCGAACTGCTTCCTTCAGTAGGGCAAGCTCAAATTGATCGCGTTCGATATTGTAATCATCGCTTTCGATGGTTTTTTCTTCGCCATAGAGACTAGGATCGACATTTTGACCTCCACTTAGGATCAACTTGTCAATCGTTTCAACATAGTCCTTAACCAAGGAAGGGTCTCCCATCGGGATGACCATTGGAAGTCCACCTGCTTGACGGATCCCTTCCGCAA
>ERZ791834.1320-NODE-1320-length-11978-cov-2.70595_pt1 | contig 11978 bp, 8 predicted proteins | sample MGYA00510293_ERZ791834 | MGnify/ENA primary metagenome ERZ791834 (study PRJEB30046, sample SAMN00715253) | human gut metagenome | study: EMG produced TPA metagenomics assembly of the A metagenome-wide association study of gut microbiota in type 2...
GTGCAACACCATAGACCTTTTCACCATTCGGTGCTTCTTTATCAGGATTTCCAGCAGCAATCCCTGTTACGTGCATCCCATGAGAAGTTCTTTCTAATTCTTTGATCTTATCTGTTCCGTCAAAGTAGTCATAGGCATAGACAACCTTATCGCTATACCATTTACCGTAGTCGATTCCAGCAGCCTTTTTAGCTGCTTCGATGGCTTCCTTGTTTTTAAATTTTGCTTTTGACGGATCCGAAATTCGAAGAACCTCATGATTCAAATCAAGCCCTGAGTCAATAATGGCAACAACGGTCCCTGTCCCCTTGTAACCAGCCTTCCAAGTTTTCGGCACTGTGATGATATCATTACTTGAAATACTATTGGGTTTTGCAGACTCAGCTTTTTCTTGTTCTTTTTCAGTACTTGCTGTTTCTCCAGTAGTTTTAGGGGCTGTCGTTGCTTGAGCCTCTTTGTTCTCTATGTTAGAAGCCTTCTCAGTAGCAGGCGCTGGACTGGTAGCTACTGTTGTTTCTTTTTGAACGACACCTTGATTTTCTTCATTTGCAACTGTGCTATCTTTTCCTGATTCTTGGGGTTCAGCAGTTTCATCAACCGAAGTTTCTACCTTAGCATCTTGTTTACTAGCATCCTCTTTAGAAGTTTCAGCTTCTTGTTTCTCTCCAACTACTGGAGCTATCACATTAGTATTGGTTTGGTCAGTTGAAGAGTTTGAGTGCTTATCGTCTTTTAGCTCTGTCTTGATTGCCTGAGTTTGGGCTTGATTTTCACCTGTACTCTGCTCATTGGCATTAACTTGACTTGCTCCAAAAACCAAAGCAGTTCCCAATAAAACTGAAGCAAGACCAAATTTGTATTTCCGTAATGAAAAACGTTGTCGTCTATCCATAAATAATCTCCTTTTTCTTTAAAGTATACCCATTATAACGCAAATAATCAAAAATTTTCATAAAAATCTGAATTGTCACAAAAATGTAATATTTGCGTATGTAATGTTCTTATTTAGTTTTATCGTTCGTGTTATTTGTTCTATCAAAGCAACATTTTCTAAACTTGTTCATTTATTTCAATTTATAAAACTATTTTATTATACAAATAATTTAGATTTTTTATACACAAAAAGACTAGGATTTAAAATTCCTAGTCTTTGTTATTTCGGTATAAACAGATTTCACAAACTAAAAATCCATCTCATCCACACGTGGTGCACCAGAAGTCACTGAAATTGTCTTTAAGACTTCTCGCTCGTCTTTGCTGAGTTCAATTTCAAAACAGTCAAGATTGCTCTGGATGCGAGAGGCTGTCACTGACTTAGGTAGAGGTAAAAAACCTTCTGCCAAACTCCAAGCCAAGGCAATTTGAGCCACTGATTTCCCATACTTAGCAGCAATTTCTTGGACTTCTTTCTGTTCAAACAACTCCCCTTGCCCAAAAGGCCCCCAAGCCTCTAGGAGAATTCCTTTCTCTCTACAGTAGTCAACCACTTCCTCTTGATAAACTCCTGGTGCCAAGCGTACCTGATTGACCGCTGGGATGATTCTTGCTGTCTCAAGTAAGTCATCCAAATGATGGGGAAGGAAATTACTAACGCCGATAGCACGAATTTTACCTTCTTGGTACAGGTCCTCCAGACATCGGCATTGCGAGTTTTCCATTCGTCATTTTCTCTTAAAGGTTTTGGATTTGGCCAATGGATAAGGTACAAATCTAGATAATCCAATCCCAGTTTTTCCATTGATTCTTCAAATGCTTGGCGAGTTTCTTCATAGCTGTGATTGGTATTCCAGAGTTTGGTCGTTACAAAGATTTCTTGTCGTGGAATACCGCTATCTCGAATAGCGCGACCAACACTTTCCTCATTTTTATAGATAGCTGCAGTATCGATATGACGATAACCAGCCTTTAAGGCTTCTAAAACGGCTTGATAGGCTACCTCTCCATTTTCAGCTTTCCATGTTCCAAATCCTAGTACAGGAATGGAAACTCCATTATTAAGGGTGTAAGATTTCATCGTTTTTCCTTTCTATGTGAAGAAAATCTAAAGAAACAAAATCCTGATTATCAGAACACTTGCTCCTTTAGATTTTAACAATTATTGATCACGATCGTAATAGATCTCGTGAGCCTTCAAGCGAGAATTGAGCAATTCAGGAACAGTCACAAATGTATACCCTTCACCCTTTAAATACTCAATGACACTTGGTAGAGAATTAACAGAAGGACCATGGATATCATGCATGAGAATGATAGAACCATTACGAACTTGGTGTTGAATTTCTGTCAAAATAGCAGCTTCATTCTTACTCTTCCAGTCTAAACTATCCACATCCCACATGATAAAACTCAAGTCAAGACTATTTCGAATATCATCAGTGATGGCACCATAAGGTGGGCGCATCAGTTTAGAGCTTGATCCTAAAACTTGAGTTAACAAATCTTCTGTATCAGTGATTTGTTTTTTAGCATCTTCGAGGGATAATTTAGAAAGGATAGGGTGATCCCAGCTATGATTTCCCACAACATGACCTTCCGATTTCATTCGTTTCAGAAGATCTTCATTTCCTGCTATGTTTTTTCCAAGTACAAAGAAGGTTGCTTTTACACCGTACTTAGCCAGGGTATCCAAGGCTTGTGGAGTTGTAGTAGGATTTGGACCATCATCAAAGGTCAAGGCTACAACCTTTTTATTTTTCTTGGCAAAGTAAGCTTGATAAAGCTCAGCATCCTTTTCTAATAGATAAGAGGACTCAATGACATCAAAGAAACTGGATATTGGTAAAGCAATTTCTTCAACAGTCTCTTCAGAATTAGCAGGATAAAGGATAATTTGACTATCCTTATAATCAAAACTCCAAGATGCCAAATCCTGATCTGTGAAGTTTTTTACAACCTGATCAATTTTTATCTGGTCAAGTTTCTTATCTTCTAGAGTTGATTTGATTTGACTTAGTAAGAGTTCCTTAGCCTTGCTTGCATCTTTAAAAAGTTTACTAAGGTCAAAATCTTTCCCATCTTCAGTCAAGAAAATTTTTCCTAAAGAAGTCTTTCAACCTTTGATGCAGACAAATCGTAGACTTGCTTGCTGACATTACGAGCAACAACTCCCTTTAAGACAGGATCCAGCTGCTCAGTATAATAAAAGACCAGATCCTCTTTATCTTCTAGATTTTCTTTGATGTCTTGGTTGATTTTTTCTCTAATAGACGCAATAACTTCCTCTCCTTGCAGAGGGTAGTAGGCAATCACCTCCGCTTGCCCTTTTCGGAAATGGTCCCTCTGACTACCTGAGTTGAATTGCTGATCCTTTTCGCTTTTTAGCGCTTCAATTTTTTGTTCATAAGATTGCTTTTGTAGAACCTTGTAGCCAATGGCACTTCCCAAAAGAATCATAGCGATTCCTAAGATCCCAACAAAGGAAAGCAATAACCTTCTCTTTTTATCGTGAGAAACACGGTTCATATTTTTCTTCATATTTCCATCATATCAAATCAAAGCTATTATTTCAATGATAAACAGGTAATCTAGCTCCATTTCAAAAAATAAAAAAAGCTTAGAGTTCTCTAAGCTTCTATTTTAAAAGCGAATCACTTCACGTGTTTTTTCATATGAAGTCACAAAACGATTTGTAACTCCTGGTTCTGCAACTTCCAATGCTTGAGAAATCTTCTCAAATGATGCCCGATAGTCAAACTCTTTCTCAAAAATTTCAAGTGCTTCGTTGAAAGCCTCTTGGATGCGTTCATCAAATGAACGGTAGCGATTTGAGTATTGGAGAAGTTGCTCAGTCAAGGTTGCATATTGAACAATATCGTATGTTTCTGTCTCAAGTACTGCCATATCATTCGTTGCAATTTCAAGAATTCGCTTAACAGATTCAATATTAACCTGCGGTTGTTCTAGCTCCGCCATCAAATCTTCAGTGTTATGACTTGCAGTAAAGAAGAGTTTCAAGAAACTTTGAGGGATTCCTGGTAAGTTTCGCTTTTCCATGTAACGTTTGATGGTGTGCAAACGATTCACATAGACATTTGCTTTTTGGCGAGCATTGAGGTCGTCTTTTTCAATTTGCGCAAGTCGTTCGCTCACAGAAATTTGCTCATCTTCAATATCTTTGAGATTGCTTTGAAGCATTTCCAACTGTTCTTCAAGAACAGAATAGGCTTGAGCAGATTCTCTTTGATCCTCTGTTACTTCTAAAATAGCAGTATCAAGTGCAGCTAATTCTTCTTGAAGTCGGCGAACATGATTTCCATCACTTTCTGGAAGAAGATAAGTTTTATTCAGGCGTTCAAGATCTTGAACAAGCACCTGGTTATTTTCTTTCAAGTGGTTGAGATAGGTTGGAAGTGTTGAGAGGAGATTCTCAACGACTTTTTGAGCCTCAATTTCACGAGTGAAAATATCATAAAGTGCGTTGATTTCTTCTTGAATGCGATTATTTTCATACTCTGCATTGTCCAACTCCAACTGACGAATGTTTTCTTGATTATTCTTCAAAGATTCATGCAAAAGTTGGAAACGTGACTCAATATCTGTTTCAGTAAAGTGGTAGTTGGCATCCAACAACTTGCGATAGCCTTCTTCCAAATCTGCTAATTGATCTGGTAATTCCTTTGTCAAGGTTTCAACAAGAGCTGGAATCCGATCAACAATATGCGTTAGAGCAAGAATATGATTTTCAGTATCATCTAAGATTGCTGCAGCTTCAACTGGGTCACCTGATGAGTTAAGGGTAACGAATTGAGAGAATTCCGATTGGATGTTTTCCAATTGTTTCTCAATCTCAGGAAGAGCTTTTCCATATTTCTCTGAATCTTCTGCAACGGTATGTTGAAGGGTTTCAAACAAGTCCAAAGCATGTAGGACACGACCACTATTCTTAGATTCTTGCTTTTCAAGTTCGGAAAGGGCATTGCGAATAGCTGCAATATCCTCTTCAATCAAACTAATCTGGCTTTCAATTTGATCAATCTTGTGAGCTGCTTTAAAGAAACGGAAAGAATTATTGTAGCTTTCAGCTTCAAAGAGGTGATTTTCGATGTCTGCAAATGAGTTCAGAGATAAATCAACCCATTTTTGATTCCATTCACGAAAGGTTACCTGACTTTGACCAATCAAGTGCATATTTTTAACGGCTTCAACCTCATCATTTACAGGAAGATTGTAGAGTTCTTCTTTTCTTTCTTCAAGCGCCGTTAATCTGCTTACATTACGCTTACGTAGGAAAATGGCTGTTACATAAGCTAAAATCAGAATGACCGCAATCGCAACCATTAGATAAATTAGTTGTCCATTAGACATATCAAACTCCTTTTATACTAGAAACAATCGTAATGATTATATCATATTTTTTAAACCAAGGGAACTATTTCCCACATTTTTTAAACGTCAAGTGTACTGTAAACAGCGTTTTCTTCGATAAATTCGCGACGAGGCTCTACCCGATCGCCCATTAACATATCAAAGATTCTATCTGCTTCAGCAGCATCATCTACTGAAACACGCGCCATCAAGCGATGTTCTGGATCCATGGTTGTTTCCCACAATTGGTGGTCATCCATTTCTCCTAATCCCTTATAACGTTGGATGGTTGGCTTTGAGCGCCCTTCACTATGACGTGCTAAGGCTTCTTGGAGTTTAATTTCTTGATCTGTACCTGGCTGGATGTATTCTTTGATCTCACTTCCAACTTTAACCCCATAAATCGGTGGTTGGGCAATATAAACATAACCAGCTTCTAGGATTGGTTTCATGTAGCGGTAAATCAAGGTTAGCAAGAGAGTTCGAATGTGGGCACCATCGACATCGGCATCGGTCATCAAAACGAGTTTTTGGTAACGAGCCTTAGTAACATCAAATTCTGCGCCAAATCCTGTCCCCATGGCTGTGAAGAGACTCCGAATTTCTTCGTTAGCAAGAATTTTATCCATGCTAGCCTTTTCAACGTTCAAGATTTTACCACGAATTGGTAAGATAGCTTGGAACTCACGGTTACGACCAGATTTAGCTGATCCACCAGCCGAGTCTCCTTCGACGATGAAGAGTTCGGTTTCAGCAGGATTATTTGAAGAACAGTCTGCTAGTTTTCCTGGAAGATTGGAAATTTCCAAACCAGATTTCTTGCGAGTGACTTCACGCGCACGCTTGGCAGCTACACGAGCCTTGGCAGCCAAAATTCCTTTTTCCACGATACGCTTGGCAATCTGTGGATTTTCCATGAGAAAATCAGAGAAGGCATCGCTGAAGAGGCGATTGGTAATCTTAACTACTTCACTATTGCCCAGCTTTGTCTTGGTTTGCCCTTCAAACTGCGGATTTGGATGCTTGACAGAGATCACAGCAGTCAAACCTTCACGGACATCTTCCCCTGTTAGATTGTCTTCATTGTCTTTTAGTAATTTATTTTTACGAGCATAATCGTTGATAACACGCGTCAGTGCTGTACGGAAACCTTGCTCATGCGTTCCACCTTCATGGGTGTGAATGTTATTGGCGAAACTCATGACATTTTCGTGGTAACCGGTTGTGTACTGCATGGCTACTTCAACAGTAATATCATCCATCTCACCGTCTGTGTAGATTGGTGTGTCAAAGATAACATCCTTGTTCTCGTTGATATATTCAACATAGCTAGCAATCCCGCCCTCATAATGGTAATGTTTAGTCTGTTCGAGACCTTCACGCTTATCTGTGATGGAGATTCGAAGACCTCGGTTCAAAAAAGCTAGTTCTTGAATACGTTTATTCAATTTGTCAAAATCAAAGGTCGTTGTTTCTGTAAAAATCTCTGGATCCGGTGTGAAGTGAACTGTTGTTCCGGTTCTATCCGTATCCCCAATCACCTCAAGATCAGCAACGACATTCCCACGGTGGTATTCTTGATAATAAATTTTTCCGTTTTTATGAACCCGAACATCTAGTTGAGTTGAGAGGGCATTTACTACTGATGAACCCACACCGTGCAATCCACCTGATACCTTGTATCCGCCACCGCCGAACTTTCCTCCAGCGTGAAGAACAGTAAAGACGGTCTCAACAGCAGGACGTCCTGTCTTTTCCTGAATGTCAACAGGGATACCACGTCCATCATCCACAACGGTGATGGAATTATCTGGCTCAATAAGGACTTGGATATGACTGGCAAATCCAGCTAGGGCTTCGTCAATTGAGTTATCAACGATTTCCCATACTAGATGGTGAAGACCTTCTTTTGAAGTCGATCCAATATACATACCTGGACGCATACGAACAGCTTCCAGCCCCTCCAAAACTTGAATTTGACTGGCATCATAATCCTGTGCCTGTTGATTTTTAATTTCTTCTGTCATTTTTTCCCTTTTCTTACATGTCTATTGCTTGTCTCAGTGTCGCAACGTTATTAAAAAGATAGGCATCTAAGCCAGCAGCTTCACCTGCTTCTACATCAATCTTTCTGTCACCAATGACCAAACCGGATGAGATATGATATTTATCACGTAAATAAATCATGGACTCAGGATCTGGTTTTCGTTTGAAACCGGAACTGGCAGTCACGACTTCTGTGAAATAGTCAGCTATCTGAGTCTTTGCAAGAAGTTCTAGAACTTGGTCATTTCGATGAGAAACTAAGAAATGACGGCCACCCTTGTCAGAAATGTCTTTGAGTAGTTCTGGAATCCCTTCAAACAAAACTGGATACTCTAGCTCACGCGCTTCATTATCTTTGTAGTTTTCTAAAAAATTCTCGATGTCTGGGGCAAACTTCTCAATGGCAAAAGCTGTCGAAACCTTTAAGGCTTCGTAAACACGGTCGTGTTCTTGCTCTATTCCGTATTGGGCTAAGGTCTCTACAAAGGCTGCTGTAGAAGTCTCATAATTATCCAATAGGGTACCACCTAAATCCCATATATAGTCGTGATATTTCATACCCTTCATTATACCATTTTTTTATGAAAAAAGCGATGATTTCCTAGATTTTTCCAAGCAAAAACGAGAGCCGAACTCTCGTCTTACTGTTGATTTCCAAAGACATCTCGATAGAGCATGCCCACTCGTAAACTTTCGGCATCTCCTCCCAACTGCTCTACCAACTCATAGGCAAAGGCAAGGGCAGTTGACGGTCCTCGGCTGGTTGTTAGATTGCCATCAACAACCACTGTTTGCTTTTGATAAATTCCATCAGTAATTTGCTCCTGAACTCCGTCATAACAAGTAAAGTGCTTGTCTTTCAGGACACCTGCTTGATGGAGGGCGATTGGAGCTGCACAGATGGCTGCAATTTTCTTTCCTGCTTGATCAAAGGCTTTAATCTGTGAAATGAGGGCTTGATTGTCTCGTAGGTGAGCTGAGCCTGGCATGCCCCCTGGAAGAACGACCAAGTCATAGTCGGACAAATCGCCATCAAAGATATGGTCGGCTTTTACCTGAATGCCATGTGATCCTGTCACCTGCTCTTCAAATCCTACCATATCGCATGAAATGTTTGCTCGACGCAAGACATCAACTACTGTCAAGGCTTCAATTTCTTCAAAACCCTGGGCTAAGATAACTGCTACTTTTGCCATAGTGGCCTCCTTATTTGATTTGTTTTAGGACGACTTTCTTTCGTTTGAATGGAACTTTTCCACTTTTCTCCTCCGCTAGGTTTGTCTGGTAACTCATAGACAAAAGGAGACCAACACCAATGAGGTTACTAATAATTGCGGAGCCCCCTTGAGAAATGAAAGGCAGAGGAATCCCTGTCAAAGGAAGTAAGCCTGTCACGGCACCGATATTTTCAAAGATATGGAAGAGCAACATCATGATAAAACCAGTCGAAATGTAGGTGTAGAACTGGTTATTTGACCTGAGAGTAATCTTCAACATCCGATAGATGAGAAGTAAGTACAAGGCAACGACAAAAACCGAACCAATGAAGCCAAAATCCTCAGCAATCACCGTGAAAATCATATCACTCTCACGTACTGGAATGAGGAGATTGGACACATTGAAACCTTGCCCAAACAAGCCACCACTTCCAATCGCAATTTGTCCCTGCGCCTGTTGGTAAGTCGTTGTTTGCGCGAAGTCAAAGGGATTGAGCCAAGCCAAGATGCGGTTGATCTGGTAGGTTGGCATTCCAATCTGATGCAAGAAGGCACGTCCATCCTTGCTTATAAAGATGGCCATGAAACCTGCAACTGCAGTCACTCCTGTCGCAAAAACAGGAATGATAATCTTCCACGAAACACCTGAAAGGAGAACCATGCCTGCAAAAATAGCTACAAAGACCAAGGCAGTCCCTAAGTCACTTTGTAGGGCTAAGAGGATCAAGACTGGGATGGTAAAGGCAATCATCCAACCAATCAATAGGAAATCCAAGGGAATAGTTCGTCGCCATTCCTTGTGTTTTTGAGTGAATTGTACGATGACTCGAGCCAACATCAAGATATAGGAAATCTTCATGAACTCCGATGGCTGAAAGAGTGTCGTTCCACCAATTGATACCCAGTTTTTGGCACCTGTAGAAGCTACCAAACTCGGATTGTAGAAAACAAGAGGTAGGACCATCAAAGCTAGCCCTAGACCATAAAGATAGGGAGTCACCTTCCATAAAAACTCGGTATTGAAGAACATGACCACAAAACCAATGACAAGGCCCAAGGAAATCCAGGCAATTTGCTGGCCTAGTATTGGAAGTACATTATTTGGATAGTCATGACTAACTGCTATATAAATGGCCACTACTCCAATCACCAGTAAACAAAACACTGGTAGGAGAAGGCTATAATCGACTCGAGAGTCGAAGGAACGTTTCATATTTTTTACCTCTTCTCTTTCTTGGATTTTTCTTTCATTCTATTGCGACGGGATTGGAGAAAATCAGCTACAGCAGGCTCTAGCTGTTCTCTAGAAAGAACCTGAACAGCCCTTTCTTTTGACAAGGTCTGGGCGATTTGTTTACCATAACGCTTGCTGACAACACGACTGTCTAAGATTACAGCAACCGAACCTTGGTTGGGCCGTCTAACAGTACGACCCAGGGCTTGTTTTAGCCGAATGATAGTCATCGGCAACTGATAATCATAGAAAGGATTTTTTCCTTCTTGACGCAGTTCTTGGTTTAATTTTTTGGTTAAGGGTTCTTGGGGGGTTTGGAAAGGCAATCTAGGAATCACTTGAATCACGCAAGGATGGGTTGAAAAATCAACCCCTTCCCAGAAACTACCTGTTCCAAGCAAGATCTGGCGTTCGCCTTTTTCAAAACGTTTTTTCAGTTGGCTTGGTTCCCCATTTTTATACTGAGCTAGATGCGGTTGGTCGAGCAAGTCTGAAACTGCCAGCAACATCTCTTTTGAGGTAAACAAGATCAGTATGGGTTTTTGAAAGGCTTGTAACCTTCGGATAACAGAAGCCACTTCACTAGCATAGTCAGCAGGCGAAACTTCTGTCACAAGAGGAAAATCATTGACTAGAAAGACTTCTTGTTGCTCCTGTTTTGCTACATCAAGCCTAACAAGTGGAGCATCCGGAAATCCCAATAAATCTGCTAGGGAAACCCGATTGCTGATTTCAAGAGTAGCTGATACTCCTAGGAGCCTACAATCTTCTGGCAATAAGTCTGCTAGTATAAAGCGGCCTTTTTTACTTGAACAAATCAAGACATCCTTGCTCGATTTCTCTGCTGTAGCAAGCCAAAATTCACGGTCCGACATGAAAAAGTTTGCAATTTCTCGATACTCTGGTAGAGCTAACTCCGAGAAATGCTGGCGCAACTGTTCAAGAGAATCCAACCACTTTCCATTCTTAAGGCCTGACTGATAGTGCTCTATCAAGTATCGACATTCAAAGCCGATACTCTCAAGCAAGCGCTTCTGAACCAAATCTTCCTCTGTCTCCAAGGACTTATCAAGCTGGGTTACAAGTTCCTCAAGGCGATAAGCCTGCTGGGCTAGATTTTCGAGAGCTAGTAGCATTTTTTGAGCTTCATCCAAAATCACCAAACGGTTGTCAACAAACTCGGGATTGTCTTCCAAACGAGTGACCAGATAGGCATGATTGGTCAGAAGAACACGACTTGTCTTGGCCTTTTCCTGCCCTCGTTTCCAAAAATCCTCTGTAGCAAATAAACTTTTCTTTGAAAGCTTGCCATCGTGGAATAGTTCTGGCAGAAAATGCTGATAGCGATAAAGTTGCCCGATTTCGTCCAAGTCACCTGTCTCTGTCTCTGTTAGCCAGATAAGCAGTTGCATTTTAAATCGTGTGAAAAGGCGATTGGACTCTGATCGATAGAGAATTTGGTGAAAGGCATCCAATTTCAAGTAATTTTGAGGCCCCTTGAGACTATGAATTTCCAGATGGAAGACCTCTTTTAAGTGCTGACCTTCTTCTTGCATGATTTGATTTTGAAGAATTTTGGTCGGAACACTCACTAAGATACCTGCTTGACTCTCCAAGTTCAAAGCTGGGAGGAGATAACCATAAGTCTTGCCCAGTCCCGTTTGGGCTTGGATAAAGGAAGTCTGGTGTTCTTCCAATAATTGCTCAACCTTCTCCGCAAAATCCAGCTGCTGTGGACGCTCCTCCAACCCCAATAAAGAAGTGTTTTTAGCAAAGTCTTTGGATAACTTTCGTGGGACTAAGGCTTTGCTTTCCTTTCTGAGGAAAAGCCCATGAAGTTCTATCAATTCTGGAGAAGACAAGAGAGATTGTTGCTGATAGACCTCCTCAATCACCAGATAACTTTCATAGAGAAGGTTGTCTGCAAGGTTTAATAAGCTTTCTAGGAGCCCTTTTGGTAACTCAAATAGTTTTTGACGCATGTAAAGCAAGAGTTCAGCTGTTGCCTGAGCATCTGACAGGGCAGTATGGGCATGTTCCAGCTCAATGCCCAACTCTTGACAAAGGATACCTAAGTTATACTTTTCAAACTGAGGATACAAAACTTGGGCAAGCTCAACTGTATCCACCCGTGGTGTACGCAATTCATATCCTTCAAAAAAGAGAAATTCTGCAAG
>ERZ791834.1337-NODE-1337-length-11826-cov-4.01096_pt1 | contig 11826 bp, 10 predicted proteins | sample MGYA00510293_ERZ791834 | MGnify/ENA primary metagenome ERZ791834 (study PRJEB30046, sample SAMN00715253) | human gut metagenome | study: EMG produced TPA metagenomics assembly of the A metagenome-wide association study of gut microbiota in type 2...
GGGAAGAAATTGCAGTGTAGCCAGCCTTATGAGCCATCTTGATTGCCTCAAGAGTCTCTGATACAGATCCGATCTGGTTCAGCTTGATTAGGATGGAATTGCCGCATCCAAGAGAAATACCTTTGGAAAGTCTCTCTGTATTTGTTACAAACAGGTCATCACCTACCAACTGCACTTTATCTCCCAGTTCTTTGGTAAGCTTCTTCCAGCCTTCCCAGTCTTCCTCATCAAGAGCATCCTCGATGGAGATGATCGGATACTTGTCAACCAGCTTTTTCCAGTGGTCAATCAGCTCGTCAGATGTGTAAACAGTACCGGCCTTTGGAAGCTTGTACTCGCCAAGTTTACCAGTCTTCCACTCAGAAGAAGCTGCGTCCATAGCGATCATAAAATCTTTTCCTGGATCATAGCCTGCATTCTTAACAGCCTCAAGAATTGTCTCAATTGCTTCTTCATCAGATTTCAGAGCTGGTGCAAAACCACCCTCATCACCAACAGATGTTGCAAGTCCTCTTGATTTCAGAATAGCTGCAAGAGCATGGAAAACTTCTGCACACCATCTTAAGCACTCTTTGAAGCTTGGTGCTCCAACTGGCATGATCATGAACTCCTGCACATCAAGTCCTGAGGAAAGTGCATGGCAGCCGCCGTTTACAATGTTCATCATCGGTACTGGCATACGGTTTCCGGAAATACCACCGAGGAAACGATAAAGCGGGATATCAAGGGATGTTGCAGCTGCACGGCAGCATGCGATGGAAACAGCCAGGATTGCATTTGCACCAAAGTTTGATTTGTCCTTGGTTCCGTCAGCTTTGATCATCGCCTTGTCAATTGCATAAATATCGGATGCATCCATTCCTGAGATTGTGTCGTTGATGGATGTATTAATGTTCTCTACAGCCTTTGTAACACCTTTTCCAAGGTATCTGTTCTTATCATTATCTCTAAGCTCCAGAGCCTCAAATTCGCCTGTAGAAGCGCCACTGGGAGCAGCTCCTCTGCCGATGGTTCCATCTACCAGATAAACCTCTGCTTCTACTGTAGGATTTCCTCTGGAATCCATAATTTCTCTTCCAATAACTTTCTCAATTTCTAAGTAATCCATGGTATGTATACTCCTTTCATTTTCAAAGGAACTCCTTTTATTATGCCAGCGGTCTTTCTGCCATAATAAAGGAGTCCAAATGATTTACACCGTTAGGTTAGCTATTCCTAACTATGCTGATTAGTATACACTAACCATCATGGGATTGCAAGAAGATTACATGATAATATTTTTCAGTAGTTGTCTGTTCTAAAGCGTATTTGAAAAATACTCTAGAAAATTACCACAAGAAGCATTTTAAATTTCTCTTTTCCCATAACTGCGTGAGGATGCTTCGCAGGCATTACAATAGACTCACCTTCATGTAATTCGTACTTCACACCATCAATAGTGATTTCCCCCACACCATCCAGACAGGTAACAAATGCATCTCCGCCAGACTCATGTGTACTGATCTCCTCCCCTTTATCAAATGAGAAAAGGGTAACACTCACTGCCGCATTCTGTGCAAGTGTGCGGCTCACAACCTGTCCCTCCTGGTAAGCTACCTGGTCCTTTAATACCAGCACTTCTGCTTTACTTATATTTTTCATCTTATCCATGATAAAAAGCCTCCTGCTATAACTGTTTTTCGTAACTATACTATAAATTTTCGTGATATTCAGTTATTATAACAACAAATCTGTTTTTTATTGCATTTTTTCACATCCGTAGTATAATATGCAGGAATCAACATGACAGGAGGCTTTTCACTTGAATACACAAACTACACAAAAATCTCTCCCAATCTACCGGGGAGAGCTTGCACTTCTTCTTGCTGTTGCCATCAACAGCTTCGGCGTTGTCCTTATGCTCTATTCCGGGACAGGAATTTCCGCTATTTCCAGTGTTCCCTACGCTTTTTCCTGCGTCTTTCCGAAGATAAGCCTTGGAACATGGACCTACATATTTCAGGGACTTCTGGTACTGGCGCTGATGATCCTGCGGAAAAAATTCGTAGTCCAGTATCTATTCAGCTTCGTAGTAGGATTCGTTTTCGGGGAGCTGCTTGATGTACATGAATTATGGATAAATGTTCTTCCTACAGTAATTGGCTGGAGAATTTTTTATTTTATTGCAAGCTACATTTTGATCTGTATTGGAATCGCTATTTCCAACCGCTGCAAAATGCCTATTGTCCCTACTGACCTTTTCCCAAGGGAGCTGTCCCAGATCACTTCTGTGGCATATCCAAAAATCAAGATCAGCTTCGATGTAATCTGCCTGATTGTCACTGCTGCCCTCACCGGATTCGGTCTCGGACATATCAAAGGACTTGGAATTGGTACCGTTGTAGCCGCCTTTACCATGGGAAAAGGCGTCGGAATCGCAGGGAACTGGTTGGATAAACATATGGACTTTACCTCGTTTCTTGCGAAATAGCAGGATTTTATACATACTAATTTAATTCAGGCGCTCATATACCATACCGGATATTTCCTTTATCCCATTAATTCCTGTATATTCGCCAGCTTGTGCAAACACAACAATCACATAATCTGTCTTTTTTCCATATACAATCGCCGCATCATGCTGATAGCTGTCTGTCTCCCCGGTCTTATTTCCAGACTTAACGCCTGAGGGGAGACCTGCAGGAATTTTATACCGCCTTTCCTGCGCCAGCAGAAGATTTAGCATCTGGTTCGAATACTTACGCGAAACTGCCCTGTCCTACAGTCCGAACCAACTCATTGTAGCTCTCATTGTCACTGATTGTTATCATGCTGTCCAAAAGACCGTTCACATAGCTGTTAAGACTGATTTTTTTCTCTGCAGCACCGGCATAAACAGCCTCCATCACAAAGAGCTTGATCACACTTGCCGGATACATGCTGGTCTCATTTATGGAAAGGACATCTCCTGTTTTTAAATCTTTCACATAAACAGACCAGTTCCCACTGTAGGTCTTCAATTTTTCATTTATTTGGGTTCTCAGCCTGCTTAGCTTTACCTCTTCCTTCGCACATTTTTTCCCTTCTACATCCACATACAAGGTGCTGGAAATCTTGCGGTTTGTGGCAATTGTGCCATCCTCTGTCAGATAATAGCCTTTATACCATCGGTTTGTATATAATTTTCCGTTTTTATTCAGTGCAAGCTTCTTTCCCTTGAACATAATCCATCCAGCTGTTTGTTTCAGCCTTCCCGCCGTTTCCCCAAAATAATAGGAGCCTTTAAAACGTGTAGTCCCAATTTTCGTATCAAGAGTATGAAATTTTTTTCTTTTGTCAATTCGCCCATCTGCCCAGAAATAATAATAGCCACTGGCAAGTCCCGCTTTGGATGGTACAAAAAGATATGCGATTCTTTCCGTTCCTTTCTTATTCTTCATCTGAATGGATGTAGACTGAAGGTACCATTGATCTTTCTTTTTTACAAGTTTAGCTTTATACTCATTATTTACTTTTACTGTCCAGCTGTTCTTTGTGGCAGCCTCTGTCTGTAATGTTGATGAGATAATAAGAAGTCCACATAAAAAAGCAATTCGCACAACCCAGACTTTCCATTTATGTATTACCATTCTCTTTCCTATTTTTCTTTTCCCCTATAACTTCAATGCAAAACAATTAATGCAGAAAGTAATTTTCGCGTCTGCACACCCCAATTTATTAACAAATTTGTCTGAACGCTCTCATCAAGTTGCAACCTAATGAATTTTTGTATACGCAAAGAGCGGAAAAGAAATAATGCATATCTTCTCTTCCGCTCTACATGATGTCAGATATTTAATTATTCAAAGCCCTCTTCAAAATGCTTCACATTTCGCCGATGTGACGTATCCGTCAATTATGACGCAAATCTCACAATGCTCTTAATCTGATGATTGATGTCGTAGCTGCCGCTTCCGTATACACCTCTGTACCATCCTGCAAACTGTGCCTCCGGATCATAGTAGCATCCGTCAATAATGACCCAGCCATGACTGGTAAGGCCATCTGCTGCACCATCTCTGGTACCGGATACACGTCCAAGAACTACATAAGGATTATAGCCAATCTCTCTTGCCATTGCAGCAAAGGTGCAGGCAAAGCCATAACAGTCACCGCCACCTGAAACCAGCATATTGTATGCTACCTCTCGCTGCCAGCCTTTTTTATTAAAGTCTGGCCAGTAGCCGGAATAGTAGAAATTACTGCTGCTGGTAAGATAACACCAGCAGGCATACAGCTTCTGGGATTTACTCATCCCCGGATTGGTGATCCTGGAAATAACATTCATAAGCTCTATTTTTAGTTTTGCATTTACATCGTTATCTGCATATCCCTTGCGGTTAAAGGTAACATTGGAAACTGTTTTATTCTTGGTAAGACGACCTTTTACATCGCCCCGGTAAAGACGGTTTCCAAGTTTAAAGAATCCAACATATGCATGACCCTTTGTGTCTACATAATAGGATGTCTTTCCTACTTTTACAATTTTGGCCTTAGTGGGACGAATCAGTTTGCCTTCCAGATTAAATACATATATGTATTTACCAATTCTTTTCCCACCTGTAACCGCCTTTCCGTTCGCGTCAAAATAGTAACGGTTTTTGTGAATGGTTTTCCATTTATTTTTCAGTTTATTACCCTTTTTGTCGTAATAAACATATTTCTTTCCTTCTTTTACAAGACCTTTCTTTCTAGCCGGTGCTGCCGTAGGCTGAACCGGAACTGCAGTCACAGTTGGAGCTGCAGTCACCTCTGGGGTAATTTCAGAAGCCTGAGCAGGTACGCATACAGCCATAATACTGATTGCTATAACTGCCAGAAATTTGCTTATCTTTCGCATACTCTTTCTCTCCCAATAAATCAGTCTCTTGTAATCAGCCCTTCAGACGGCAAACCATCTCCCAAAGAGCAGCTGCTGAGTTAAAGTTCTCCGGTACGATATCAGCCGGTGTAATGGTGATATCAAATTCGTCCTGAAGCTCGCTGACAATAGATAAAATTGCGAAGGAATCAAGAATTCCATCATCGATCAGTGTCTCACAGGTTTCATAATCCGCATCTGGCTGGATTTCCTCAAGAATTTCAATTAATTTGTCCATTTTTCATTTCCTCTCTTTCCGAATTAAATTCATCTGTGTGTAATGCCTCCCGAACCAAAGTAAGACATCCCTTATGCCAGAAATAAATTCTTGGCATCGGTCTGCTCAGGAATAAATAAATTCCCTCTGTCACGGAATATGCACCTACACGTTCAAATATGAGCATATCACTAATCTGTGGTTTTTTCAATGGAAAAAGCTTTACGATCACATCACTTACAGTGCAAAGCGAACCGCATAAATTCCACTGTTCCTCATCACCCTCTGTGCGTATATTTCCCGTATGATCGGTCTGTATGCAATGAGGCAGCTTCATAGCCATCGCCTGGCCATAATAATTCAGATGATTAATACCGCCATCCACAATAGCATAATTCTGACCATGATTCACCTTCATATCCACGATAGAGGTAATATAATAACCACACAGATAGGTAAGATACCGTCCCATCTCCAGTATTACATTTCCTCCAAAGGTAAGATTATCCAGAAGCCTTCCAAAGCCACCCAGAAGCTCCTCAACAGACTCTTCCTTATCCTTCACAAAATAAGGCGCAAACAATCCCGGTCCGTACTCAAGCTCCTCTGCCTGATATCCATAATCTTTCTTAAGCTCGTTCAGAAAGGCATCCAGACTTTGAAGCTCCTTTTCCATCTGTGAAAGATTTTTCTTCTGAGTACCTGAATAGAACTGAAGTCCCAAAATGTGAAGTGCAGTATACTCCTGGCGCCTGGAAATAATCTTGCGAATATCTTCTTCATCCACGCCAAACTGATTGCCACTGGTCACACGGATCAACACATCAATCGTCAGCCCCAGTTCTCCCGCTATCCTCTGCAAATTCTTCAGATGCTCCAGAGATTCTACTGTATATACTCCCTTTCCACCGTATGTTTCAAGTACATATCGAATATCAGAAGGATTTTTATATACACCTGAAAGCACGATCTTTTCCATTGGAACAGAGACACGCTCACAAATGCGAAATTCTCCAGGAGAGCATACTTCGAAAAGATCTACATGCTTCATCATTGGTCTTGTAAGAAAAGGATTGGCCTTCATGGCATAGCAGACTCTCGCTTTACCTGCAAGCAACTCCTTAATCTTATTTACATGTACAGCCAAAGCATCCAGATCAAATACATAGGAAGGCGTAGGATTCTTATCTTCTATAAATTTCTGCAAAAAATTATAATCCGCCATTTATCTTCCCTCCTGATATCTGGCTGTCAGCTCTTTCCTGTCAATCTTGCCATTCTTTGTAAGAGGCATGGTATCCACTTGGACAAATACATTCGGCACCATAAAGTTTGGTACATATTTCACAAGGGAACGTGACAGCTGCTTACGATCGATATCACCCTCATAAAAAGCAACGATTTTATTTTTTGCCTGATCGTAAATACACAGACTTCTTCGAATCTCAGGAAGTTTATCCATTGCTGTCTCAATCTCACCAAGCTCAATTCTATGTCCCATATGCTTAATCTGGAAGTCCTTACGTGTAGCGAAGCAAAGCTCCCCGTTTTCATTGTAGAAAGCAAGGTCTCCTGTACGGTAAATAGGCTCCAGATATCTGTCATTCAAAGGGTTCTGAACAAATGCCTTCTTTGTCTGTTCAGGATTTCTATAATAGCCAAGTGCAAGCGCACTACCTGCCACACAAATCTCACCGTTTATCCTCTTTTCTGTAACCAGATGATCTTCTTCATCCAGAAGGAAGACTTTTTCGTTAGGAAAGGCTTTCCCCATTGGAAGCACATCTCCCGGTTCAAAGTCTCTGTCAACAATATAATATGTACAATTACAGGTAATCTCTGTAGGACCATAAATATTTACAAACATAGTATCTGGAAGATATTTTCTCCAGATATTAAGATGCTTAATAGGCATAACCTCTCCAGAGAACAAAACCTTTTTAATCTTGTCTGGCACCTTATAGGTAAAACCATTCAGGGTACTGATAATGCACATAGCAGACACAGCCCATACGATCGTGGTAACCTCTCTCTCAACCAGAAAATCAAGAAGATTCTTAGGAATAGAAAAATACTGTTTGGGAATGATCTGCACAGTGGCCCCGGTTTTCAGGCCTGAATAAATATCCTTTACAGAAACATCAAAGTCCCATGGTGCCTGATTTCCCATTACATCTTCGCCTGTAATATGAAACAGCTCTGTAAAACAGTCAATAAAATCAATTACAGAACGATGCCCCACAACAACACCCTTTGGAACTCCTGTGGATCCCGATGTAAAAATGCCGTAAAGCGGATCTGTATCTAATGCCTGATCTCGAATACTCTTCAGAACAAAACTGTCTTCTGGTGTTTTTTCCAGTTCCTCAGTAAGAAGAATTGTTCCCTTAAATTCCAGCTTTTCCAGATCCTTCTGGTACTTACTGGAAGTAACAATCACATTACTGTCAAGAATATCCAGAATCTGCGAAATTCTTGCAGCCGGCTGCTTAGTATCAAGAAGCACATAGAAACATCCAGCATAAACAGCCCCCATAAACATACCTATGGTATCCACACTTTTTTCCATAAAAACCGGCACCGGATTTCTCGGAGCAAAATGTTCTGCAAGGGCAGTCCCAACTCTTCTTGCCCGGAGGCGTAATTCCTCAAATGTACATGTAGCGTCAAGATCTGCAAATGCTGTTTTGTCCGGATATCTGGAAGCAGAACTTTCAAGATATTCCAAAATACTTGTTATCATACACCCTCTCCTTTCAGAATATTAGCCAGAACCTTAGAATACTCCTTTGCAGCATTTCCATTCATATGACCATCAAAATCCGTATAGTCTGAAAGATCATGGGAAAATGCTTTAAAATACTGGGTATTAAAGTTCAGATATGTTACTTCATGCTCATCAAAATACTGTCCAAAGTATTTCCATGCAGCATTATAGTTATCGCTATATGCCTGTAAGGTATTAATAGGAATCGGCGTAGTTACTGCGACAAACTGGATATCATTTTCCCTGCAAAAATCGATCAGCCGTCCAAGATATTCCATATTCTGAGGGTTTACCTGTTCCTCCTCAAAGAGCTTCAAATCCTTCATTTTCAGCTTGGTAGTATCCACCGGATACCTCTCGATAAGACCGCTTTCGTGGTACTCCTGGGTATCACTTTTCAGATGGGCAATATCGTAATCCTTATTCCATTTCTGAGTGAAGGTTTCTTTCACCTTGCTAAGCTCATATCCAAGAGAATACTCATACCAGGGAAACAAAACAGTGCGGAAATTGCATTTTGCAATAGAATTCCAGAAGTATTCAACCTTAGCTTTTGAAAATGGAAACTCATGATAAAATAATAGATAGTTATTTCCCTCTTCTTTCTCAGAAACAAAATATCCCGGATCTACCTCATAAATGATTCTTGCAGGCTTCTGTTTCTCTGCAATCAGTCTGGCAATATAATAGGCATCAATTCCATATTCTCCCCCTACACATACATTATGACCGCTTCTGCCTGTGATTTCCTCCATCACAGCCGGATCGATATCTGTCATTCCATGGGATGTTCCAAGAATAATGTCATCATATTGGTTACTTACCACTGCATGAATGTCATTTCTCATAAAGGTACAAGGATAAAGAGCCATATCCAATCCAGCAAGAAGCGTCACACACACAGCAACCACTACTATTGTTTTTATAATTTTCTTAAAATTGTGCATAAATAAAACCTCTCGCTACTGCTGTGGAACCGAACAAACCTATGGATATCAGCATGCAAAAATAAATGGCAACTGTAACAGGAAGAGGAAGCCTGGCAAGAGATTCCCGAATCTTCACGCCACGTTCTTGAAGGAGACTTATCACAAATAATATTACACAGCCAACAGCTATAATCACAAGAGCATATGGAGTAAAAGAAGTCCCCTGTTTACCTGCCGGAATCAAAAGCAGCTGGGCCGGAGCAAATTGTGTGATAGACTGCTTCATCATATGAAATGCCTGTCTAACGCTGTCTGCCCTATCAAAGTACATACTGATCACAACCAATACAAAAGTACGGATTACAGTGAACAGATAATACCAGGTTTCCTTACCGGAAATGTGAAGCTTCTTTTTCCATTTACGGTAATTCTCTGCCATAAGTCCGCTGAAGGCAATAATAATACCATTATACATACCGTATACAATATATTTCCACGCAGCGCCATGCCATACGCCTACAACGAAGAATACGATCAGATTGGCCACGCAGATAGGAAGGGTGCGGCCAATTTTCTTGCCAAACACCTTTTTGCCCCATTTTCCAAATTTACCCATCCAGCCGGATAAGGTCACCGGGTAAAAAACATAATCCTTCATCCAGGTTCCAAGAGTGATATGCCAGCGATGCCAGAAATCCGTGATAGATACAGCAAAAAATGGGCGCTTGAAGTTTTCATCCAGTTCAATTCCAAACATAGAGGCAATACCGATCACAACATCCATTCCTCCAGAGAAATCTGCGTAAAGCTGGATCGTATAAAACAAAACTCCAAGAAGTGCCACCCCGTTATACTTTGCCGGATCTTCAAAAATAGCATCTGCAAAAGCAGCGGCCCAGTCCGCAAGGATCATTTTCTTAAAAAAGCCCCAGAGAATCCGCTCAAAACCTCTGATTATATTACTCCCCTCAAACCTGTGTTCAGCATAAAGCTGATCTGCCAGGCGGCTATATCTGCCGATAGGTCCCTGCAGAATCTGAGGGAAAAAGGATACGAACAATGCGTATTTCAACGGGTGTCTCTCTGCCTTGCATCTTTTCCAGTATACATCAAGAAGATAGCCTGAGGACTGGAATGTATAGAAGGAAATTCCAAGGGGAAGCAATAGCTGTATCCCTCTCAGATTCAAATGCAGCAATGCATTGATATTTTCTACTGCAAAGTTGGTGTACTTGACGATTCCAAGCATACCAAAGTTAAGAATCAGACCAAGAATCAGAAGTTTCCTGGCACCCTTATGGTTTTCTTTTCCTTCTGCTTTTTCAATAAGAAGAGCCATCAGCCAAGTGACAAGTGTGGAAAAAAGAATGAAGACAACATAACGTGGACCACCTGCTATGTAATAGAGATAACTGAAAATAAGAAGAACGATCCACTGAGATTTACGGGGCACTATATAGTAAATCAATATACTTGCCGCCACAAAAAGTAAAAACAGGTTAGATACTAACGACATATTTTTCTCCTAAATCGGACAAGAGCTCCCCACTGCTTTTCTCAGTGCAAGAGCCCTGTCCTGTATTAATTCTTCTAGATATCTGTCCATTACGACAGACACTGCTTTGCCCCAAATCAGCCTAAGAGACCATTATCAAGACATCCATCGCCACCATCTTCACCACCACTGTAGTCATCACCGCCGCTATAATCTTCTCCACTATAATCGTAAGAATAATCATTGCTGTCATAGGATTCAGCCGGCTGGGAAGCTGCTGCCTGTGCCGCTGCTGCATCTGCTGCAGCTTGATCTGCAATTGCTTTCTCAGTATCGTAGGTAGTCTTCTTTTCTTTTGTGCTTTTCAGCTTATAAGTACCATACACGATTCCGTCCTTCTCACGTATCGTAAGTGTTCGAAGATCTTCCAGAACGATTCCGTGAACATCTGCTGATGTTCCATCCTCAAAGGTAATACGCATATCGTATGTAGGAGCTTTATCCTCTGCGGTTTCGTCTGTATTCTCTTCTGCATTCTCTTCAGTTTCCTTAGAAAAATAAATTCTCTTTTTTTCTTTTAATTCAAAGGAATCATCCTCTTCCATCATATTTTCAGTAAATTCTGTCTCATCAGCAGTCTTGATCGCAAGTCCGATAATCTTCTTAGAGGTAGCATTTCTCAGTTTAAATGCTATACAACCATCCTTCTTCTCACCAACTGTCTTTAAATTTTCTTTCTTCTTAGCAGTAGTATCTTTATCTTCTGCTTCCGTTTCCTCTGTTTCTTCTTCCTCATCAGAATCCGCAGCAGCTGCATCCGTACTCTCAGCTGCAAAACAGCTTACCGAGGATGGTACAGCCAATACTCCCACTAATAATGCCATTAATAGTTTTTTCTTCATTCAAAACATCTCCTTAATCCTATTATTTTAACTTGTAGTTAACAAGAAATTCGTTTTACTTTCTTAAGATTGTATTTATAAAGTCCAAAACCTTTACCCAACATTTTATAAGTAAACTTATATCCACTATGATGTTTTACATTACTATTCCGATATGTATATGCAAAGTTTGGATCATACGCATAAACTGTTTTGCCTATTTTAATTTCACACCAACCATGAGCGCCATTCTTACCATTTGCCTGCGGAACAGTTCCTTTTACCATCTTTACATTTTTATAGCCTTTTACCTTCGCCATCATACAGAAGGTTGCAGCCATAACATAGCAGTCGCCTTTACCATTTTTAAATCCGTAGGTTGCATAATATTCAACCTGATTCTGTCCTTTTTTCGGCTTTCCTACGCTTCCCCAGTATTTAATCTTGGTGGAGCTCCACTTGAAAGCTTTCTTAAGGTCTCCCCCACACTTATCAAGGCGTGCACCAGCCAGTCCCTCTGCTGTGGATACTAAAGTAGCAACACCTTTTTTGTCGATGCGGTAATACTTCTTTTTGACTTTATAACCATATTTATTCTTAACCAGCTTGCCGTTCTTATAGCAATAGGTTTTACCCTCATTTACAAACAGTCCATTCT
>ERZ791834.1364-NODE-1364-length-11644-cov-55.1982_pt1 | contig 11644 bp, 17 predicted proteins | sample MGYA00510293_ERZ791834 | MGnify/ENA primary metagenome ERZ791834 (study PRJEB30046, sample SAMN00715253) | human gut metagenome | study: EMG produced TPA metagenomics assembly of the A metagenome-wide association study of gut microbiota in type 2...
AAAAAGTAGACCATAAGAAAGTGACATTTGTAAATCGTTATGGAATCACACTTGCTGCAGATCTGTATAAGCCGAAAAATGTGTCAGGGAAATATCCTGCGATTGCCGTAAGCGGACCATTTGGTGCAGTCAAAGAACAGTGTTCTGGATTATATGCGCAGACGATGGCTGAAAAAGGATATTTAACGATTGCATTTGATCCTTCTTTTACGGGGGAAAGTGGAGGAAATCCAAGATTCATGGCCTCTCCGGATATTAATACAGAAGATTTCATGGCTGCTGTTGATTTTCTTTCTGTTCGGGAAGATGTGGATACGGATAAAATAGGAATCATTGGAATCTGCGGATGGGGTGGAATGGCTCTTAACGCAACTGCATTGGATACAAGAATAAAAGCAACTGTAGCATCTACCATGTATGATATGACAAGGGTAAATGCAAATGGGTACTTTGATTCTGAGGACAGTGAAGAAGCACGTTATGCAAAGAAACAGTCACTGAATGCCATCAGAACACAAGAATACCGTAAAGGCGAGTATTCCAGAAGCGGTGGTTGTGTTCCACTTCCGGTTCCCGAAGATGCCCCTCTCTTCGTAAAAGATTATAGTGAGTATTATAAAGGCAGATGTTATCATAAAAGGAGCCTGAATTCCAATGGGGGCTGGAACAGTATTGGATGTATGTCATTTATGAATCAGCCAATATTAAAGTACTGTAATGAAATCAGAAGTGCAGTCCTTATCGTTCATGGAGAAAAAGCGCACAGTTATTATTTTGGAAAAGATGCTTATGAAAATATGATCAAGGACAGCAAGTACACATCCAATAAAGAGCTGCTGACAATTCCAGGGGCTGTTCATACAGATCTTTACGATAATCTGGATGTAATCCCATTTGATAAAATCCAGAAATTTTTTAAAGAAAACGGGGTTGGCTAATCATGACATTTGAAGAATATTTGAGTAATATGAAGCCCGGATATACTGTAGACGGTGGAAGTGAAGACCATCTGATCATGCATGAGCTGTCTCAAAGGGCATTAAAAATAACGATGGAGCTGAATAACAAATATCATACAAAAGAAGAAATTGTACAGCTTATGTCAGAACTTACCGGGCAGAAAATAGATGAGAGTTTTGGAATGTTTCCTCCGTTTTATACGGATTGTGGGCGAAATATCCATATAGGTAATAATGTTTTTATTAATGCAGGATGTAAGTTTCAGGATCAGGGTGGTATTTATATAGAGGATGGAGTCCTGATTGGACATAATGCAGTACTGGCAACAATCAATCATATGGAAGATCCTGAGAAAAGAGCTGGTATGATATTTCAGCCGATTCATATTGAAAAAAATGTATGGATTGGAGCAAATGTAACGGTTCTTCCAGGGGTTACGATTGGTAAAGGTTCGATCATTGCAGCCGGAGCAGTTGTAACAAAAGATATTCCGGCCAATATGATTGCGGCAGGAGTGCCTGCGAAAGTTATACGTAAGGTTAAAAAAGACGCTGAAAAAGGAGAAATTTAATTGTGGCAAAAAAAGTATTGATCATATCTACAAGTTTTCGAGGAGGCAGCAATTCTGATGTACTCGCAAAGGAGTGTGCAAAGGGAGCAAAAGAAGCTGGGCATGATGTGGAACTTCTTTCTTTGAAAGGAAAAGATATAAAATATTGTGTTGGGTGTCTATCCTGTCAGAAGACTGGAATATGTGTATTGAAGGATGATGTTGCAGATATTATGGCAAAGGTAAAGGATGCGGAGGTCATTGTCTATGCAACACCAATTTATTACTATGAGATGTGCGGTCAGATGAAAACACTTCTTGATAGATTGAATCCTTTGTATTCGACAGATTATTCATTCAGAGATATTTATATGATTGCAACTGCCGCTGAGAATGATGAAAGTACATTTGAAAAAGCCTACAATGGTCTGCAAGGCTGGGCAGATTGTTTTGAAAAGGCTTCCTTAAAAGGCATCGTAAGTGGCGGTGGAATTGATGCTGCAAATACAGCTGCAAGCCATGTGGATGTGATGAAGAAAGCATATGAACTTGGAAAGGAATTATAAGTTTGAAAAGAGTACTATTATTTAGTCTTTATGTGTTAGTTTTACTTGGGCTTGTAGGATGTAGAGAAAAAGAAATTACCGACAAATTTATTTGAGTAGAAAAAAGAATTACAATTAATAATGCCGGTGCGGGATTTTGGTATCCAGTGCCGGCATTATTGATTCTACAGGGGCTTGGGGGTGTAGCCACCAAATATATCATTCATTTTCGTTTTCAGAAAGTTTGTTAAGGATCCACTCCTGATTGATAACAATATCCTCATCATCGCGGAGATCTTTGAAATAAATCTGTTATTCCTGTAAATCTCATCACGCTGTTGTTACTGGTGCATGTGATTTATATTGGAATTCGATGCTATGTGAAAGACTGGATGGAAGAACGGGGATATTATTAAGAAAAGACGGACGGCCATCAAAAACAAGGCTGTTCGTTTTATGGATGAAAAGGAATTACATTAGAATATTGTTTTTAACATTTCAGCAAAATCTTCAATGTAGTATCCTGAATTATCCTTTCGCCAGAAGGCACAGTATGTTTTTCTGACAGACTCACCATTTCTGACGAGAGGAACTCGCTCAATGGTTGAATCAAACCATGTCTGATCTCCAATTACATCAACAGGCATATATCCCTGTCCGGTAATGATTTTAAGTCTTGCCTCCTGAATGGAATCGGCGAAAAGGTAGTCTCCTTTTATTCCAACAATCTCCTCATAATATGATTTTTCTTCCTGCTGTCCGGCAGAAGTGATTACAAGTATGCAGGGGATGTTTTTTAGTTCTGAGATTTCTATCATTTCCAGCCGGCTCAGAGGATTATGGTTTGAAATTTCTATGTACATATGGCTCTCGGAGAGTATTTCGTTATTATATAAATCTGAGAATGCCCGTCTCTGATCACTTAGAACCAGATTAACCTTGTCATTTTCTAATGCTTTATATAACTCTTCATGACTTCCAACTATGATGCTTACCTCAACAGTCGGGTATTTGGAAGAAAACTCAGCTACAGCTTCTGAAAGTTCATTGCTATGATAGCCTGAAAATATTCAATCTGTCTAAATAGCATAGTCTTGTACCTTTTTGTGTATTTATGGAACATAATTTTAAAATAAATTATATATCGATTAGATAAAATAATCAATATGATAAGTATAATGATTTGATTGAGTATTTGACGTGAACTATACTAAAGGCAACTTAAGAAGAGGAGAAAAAGATAATGGCAAAGAACTTGATCATTTATTACTCTCGCAAAGGAGAGAACTATGTAGATGGACGCATCGAAAACTTGAAGAAGGGTAATACCGAAATCTGTGCGGAGTACATCCAGAAAGCTGTTGGAGGGGATCTTTTTGGAATTCAGACAGTAGAGGATTATTCCAAAGATTATCACACATGCACAGAAGAAGCTGCACAGGAAGTAAAAGTCAATGCAAGACCCAAGCTGACACAATACCTGGACAATATAGATTTCTATGACAATGTGTTTGTCTGCGGACCTTGTTGGTGGGGAACTTTCCCGATGCCTGTATTCTCTCAGATTGAAAGACTTGATTTTACTGGTAAAAAGGTGATGGTGCTTATGACACACGAAGGAAGCGGACTGGGAAGCAGTGAACGTGACTTAAGAAAAATGTGCAAGGGTGCGACATTTGGAAACGGAATGGCAGTACACGGTGCAGATTCAGCAAAAGCTGAAAAAGCCGTTGTGGCATGGGCAAAGAAAAATGTAGAAGAATAAAAAGGAGATAAGGAAAATGGCAATCACAGAGAAGTCAAAAATATATCATGAAAAGATGTTTCCCGGATATGTATCTTCATTTTTGGAGACAGATCCGGAGTTTATTGAGCGATTTGATAATTTTACATTTGATGAAGTAGTAAACAGTGATAATTTAGATGATAAAACAAGATGGCTGGCGGTTCTTGCAACGCTGCTTGGATGCCAAGGAATTGATGAGTTTAAGGTATTGGTCCCGGCTGTGATGAATTTTGGTGTATCGCCAGTAGAAATAAAAGAAGTTGTATATCAGGCTGTTGCTTATCTTGGCATTGGCAGAGTGTTTCCTTTTTTAAAGGCTGTAAATGAGATTTTTACAGCGAAAGGAATAAAACTGCCATTGAAAGGACAGTCAACTACAACGATTAATACACGTCTGGAAGCAGGAAGACAGGCTCAGGTTGACATTATGGGTGAAGGAATGAAGGATTTTTATAAATCCGGACCTGAAGAAAGCAGACATATCAATTACTGGCTTACCGATAACTGTTTTGGAGATTACTACACGAGAACAGGACTTGATTATAAACAACGTGAAATGGTTACATTCTGTTTCCTTGCTGCACAGGGGGGATGTGAACCGCAGCTTACTTCCCATGCGTCAGCAAATATCCGTATCGGAAATGATAAGGAATTTCTTATCAAAGTTATTTCACAGTGTATTCCATATATTGGCTATCCAAGAAGCCTGAATGCACTCAGATGCGTAAATAATGCAGCTGAACAGTTACAACAACATATATAACAGGAAAGAGAGGGATTTATCATGACGAAAACATGGCTTATTACAGGTGTATCCAGCGGATTTGGATACGAAATGACAAAGATTTTGTTAAAGAAAGGTGATACTGTTATCGGAACAGTAAGAAATACCGCAAAAGTAGAAAGTCTGATAAAACAATATCCGGACACATTTGACTGCCGCCTGCTCGATGTTACAGATGTAGCAGCAGTTCAGCAGACAGTAAAGGAAAGTTTTGAGAAACACGGAAAGATTGATGTTGTGGTAAGCAATGCCGGATATGGTTTGTTTGGATGTGTTGAGGAGCTTTCTGATGAAGAAATCAATCACATCATTGCAACAAATTTAGTCGGTTCTATCCAGCTGTTAAAGGCAAGTGTTCCGTATATGAGAAAACAGGGCGGCGGCAGAATGATTCAGATGTCAACGTATGGTGCACAGGTTGCATATCCTGCAAACTCTATGTATCATGCTACAAAGTTTGGAATTGAAGGTTTCTGCGAAGCACTGGCTCAGGAAGTGGCACAGTTTAATATTGGTGTGACTATGGTTGAGCCGGGCGGTGCAAGAACAGAATTCCGCTATGGAAGTGCCAAGGTTGCTAAACTTATGCCTGAATATGAGAGCTGTCATGGATTTTTAAATATGCTGGATGCGTCTAAAGGACTTGCACCTGGAGATCCTGTAAAAATGGCAGAACGCATTATTGAAAGTGTAGACAAAACACCGACCCCACTTCGCATGGTACTGGGTTCTCAGGCACTGGATGCCACGATCACAAGATTAAAAGAGCGTGTTGCTGACTATGAAACACAGACGGAGCTTGCTGCTTCTACGGATGTTGTTGAATAAGCTATTTTATTGATTAAGACGCTGATTTTTAACAGAGGAGGTACGAGATCATGAGTAAAAATACAGGGATTTTATTGTGTATGCTGATGGTGATCACTCTTGCTGCCTGTGGTAACAGTTCGGAAATACAAGAAAGGGCAGGCATTATTCATGATCTGAGATGGACTGAGCGACGATACACCTGTAGGATTCAAATTACAGGAAGCAAAAGTGATGGATGGGGACAGTCTATGGCTTTGTTATCCCGTGAAAATGCAAAGGAGAATTAAGATGAGTGAATTTAAGGATGTATTCCTAAGAGGGGAAGAAAACACAGCATATTCAAAATATTTTGTCGGACAAAGCTATCTGAATATGCTTTCAGTAGAACAGGTAGTGATTGGAAATGTTACATTTGAACCAGGGTGCCGGAATAACTGGCATATTCATCATGCGAAATCCGGCGGTGGACAGATTCTGCTTTGCACAGCCGGTCGAGGATATTATCAGGAATGGGGGAAAGAACCAAGAGAACTAACCCCTGGGGATGTCGTTAATATTCCGGCTGAAGTAAAGCATTGGCATGGTGCAGCACCGGATAGTTGGTTTTCGCATGTTGCGGTAGAAGTTCCGGGAACAGAAACAAAAAATGAATGGTGCGAACCGGTATCAGATGAAGATTACAGACGATTGAAGTGAGGTAGCATAATGAAAAGTATTTTAATTTATTATTCATATGGTGGAAATACCCGTCATGTAGCAGAGAAAGTTGCGGCTGAAATTGGCGTAGATCTTGCTGAAATTGAGACTGTCAAACCATATACAGGAAGTTATGACCATGTGGTAGATCAGGGACAGAAAGAAGTAAACAGCGGATTTCAGCCAAAGATCAGGCAAATCAATACAGATTTGAGCAAGTATGATACCGTTATTCTTGGAACACCGGTATGGTGGTACACGTTTGCACCCGCTATGAACAGTTTCCTTCACAATGTAGATTTATCTGAAAAATCTGTATACCCATTTGCAACGAATGGTGGATGGATAGGTCATACATTCAAGGATTTTGAGAATGCCTGCAAGGGTGCAACGGTTCATGCGGGACTCAATGTACGCTTTAATGAAGAAAAACAGATTACTTCTGATAACGAAATTCAAAAGTGGGCGAAACAGATTGTAAAATAGTACTCTTAGCGGAACTAATCAGGTGATAGGTAACATTTACTTCAGGATCAGTTAAGGGAATCCGTTTCCGTCCTTTCAGAGTCTGCTCTGAGCCGGGTACTTTACTGCTGGAAAAACATAATAATGTGGAAGTCCTGACCAATTCTTCAAACTCAAATTCATCTGTCTGTATCAGAAAGCGGGATGCTGGCATTTTGCTTTTTACCAGATTTGTCCAGAAACCGATTTCATCACGAAGAAGGCAGTTAAAACCGTTAAGCTGTGCTGTATGCGGAAGGCTCACGGAGATATCTGGATGCGTTATCGACTTATACCAGACGCAGAATGACGCAGGCTCCGAGAGCACAGGTGGACGAGGTGCTGCATATTCCGGCGGCACTGGCATTACACCAAAGACCGGGGGTTCCGGGAATCCGAAGTACATTGGGAATCGGATCGGAACTGTTAAACACATTACGACTGATGTTTTCAAGACTTGCAAATCACAGTTCAAAACTTTATAATTCTAAGGAATCTTCAGCATCTACCCACATCTGCAAATTTTCATCAAGATATAACCTTGCATATTCTAATGGCTCATCAATTGCAAGCGATGTCAAAGCACAATCAGATCCAGGTGTGGTTTTTAAATTCTTTTCTGCTTCCCAGCAGTCAATGCGGAGCATATATCCCGCACTGGTATAAACATCAATGCTGTTGCTTTGTGGATTGTATTCTGCAAATATTGTTCTCATCGTATCCCATCTCCTTATTATTCAATCAATCATTAATTGTAAAAATTAAGAAGCATTTCAATCAGTTCACCATGTCAGTTTTATTTTGTGTTATACTGTTTTATAGATTTTACTTGCCCTTGTATTTTCCCTTATCAGAGTCCTTAAACACTGGTGGGACGATATAACACAAGGGAAACGATAAGGGAAAGTTCACCTGTGACAAATCCAGTGTTTTTAAGGGTTTACAGAGAATTTAATAACAAAATATAACAGTTATTAAATTTCTTAGAACTGGTGAAATCTCAATCGGAATTTTTATGTGTAAAGGAGAAACGAATGAAACTACTTGTGATAGATATACAAAAAGGAATAACAGATAGCAGACTTTTTAATTTTGATGAATTTATTGATAATACTTCAAGAATTATACAAGCAGCTAGAGATAATCAAATAGAGGTTATCTATTTTCAGCATGATGATGGACCAGGAACGGGATTTTCAATCGGCGATGAAGAATTCGAGATTGCAGAACAGGTGCATCCAAGGGAAGGTGAAAAGATATTTACAAAAAATATCAATAGTTGTTTCGGAAATAAAGATTTTACAGATTATGTTAAAGATGAAAATACATTAATGATAGTTGGGTTACAGACAAATTTCTGTATAGATGCAACTGTGAAATCTGCTTTTGAAAGAGGATATAAAGTAATTGTTCCACAAGGGGCAAATTCAACGTTTGATAACGACTATATGTCTGGAGAAGAAACCTATAAATATTACAATGATATGATATGGCCAAAGAGATTTGCTACATGTGTATCTGTTGATGAGGCAATTAAGTTGATGCAAAGTTAAATTAGGATTTGAGGAGGAAATATGGCATCAAGCAAGGAATACTTAGAGTTTATTTTAGGGCAGCTATCTGAGTTAGAAGAAATTACTTATCGAGCTATGATGGGAGAATTTATTATTTATTATCGTGGCAAGATTGTAGGCGGTATCTATGATGATAGATTACTTGTTAAACCAGTAAAATCAGCAATTAGTTATATGCCGACAGCTCCGTATGAATTACCCTATGAGGGAGCAAAAGAGATGTTGTTGGTAGATGAAGTTGATAATAAGGAATTTTTGACAGGCTTGTTTCATGCAATGTATGATGAACTGCCAGCCCCAAAACCGAAAAAGAAGAAATAGACAACTTCAAGTTTTATTGATTAGGAAATTGAGGAGTTATGCATTTTGTAAAGGGGGATCTATAAATGAAAACGTGTTGTTTAGTATGGGAAATTCCTGTAATAGAGGGAGAACATTATAATCCAATTATGAATGTCATTTATATGCAAAAGGCAAAGAAATTTTTGAATCAACTAAATCGATATTTTCAGGATGAGAATATGGATTGGAAGTGTGTTTTAGACCATTCAGCATGTACTTATAATGAGATTTTTTCCAGTGAACATCAAGCAGTTATTTTTGCTCCGGAAGCCAAAACAAGACAATGGTTATATAAAAAAGAAATTCAGGCTGTAAGTATTCCAAAATATTATTTGGATTTTGCAGAATATAATGAAGCAAATTTGGATAAAATAGCAATTTTTTTTATGAACTTAAAAAATAATGTACAATAGATTTCCTTGTTATGGGGCAATGATATGTGGTGTTGGAGGATAAGCTTATGAAAAGCAAAAGGACAGTTATAGGTATCATCATTGGAATCATAGCAGCGATGCTCTGGAGTGTTGTTTTTATAAACTCATTAAACAGCATGGCGGGAATTGGAATCGGAATATGCTTGGGTATATCTTTTGGTATATCTGGCAGTCTTATTTTTTCAAAAAAAAGATAAAGATAAGTGATAATACAACTCGGGATTTGTGGAGAGATTTCCTGAACTTTCCTTATTTTACAGGCTTTTCAGCCCATTATATAGTGAAATGATATGTATTTTCACTTATTTTTGCCCTTATTGCGTGAATGTGGAGGGACAATTCAGACATTTCAAGTCCTAAATAATGGAATTAGTAAGTCTGTGTTTTATGCCTATGTGAAGGAACGAGGATTAGAGCAAGCTTATATCCAAAATTATATCAATCCCCCTGAACGATGGCGTTTCGTTTCGGATCAAACGGATATCGGAAATCATGGAAGAAGCAGATTATCCGGGTGTTCGTGTAAGCATGGAAACAAAATTCGATGGTGTAATCACCCCATTAAAGATTGATATTTCTACAGGGGATGTAATCACACCAAGAGAAATCAAGTACAAATTTAATCTTATGCTTGAAGATCGCACAATCGAGGTATGGGCATATAATCTGGAAACGGTATTGGCTGAAAAACTGGAAACTGTTATTAGCCGAAACGTTACAAATACACGAATGAGAGATTTTTATGATATTTATATTTTACAAAAGTTGCATGGAGAACAACTCAAAAAGCAAGTTTTATGGAATGCACTTGTGGCAACTGCAAGAAAACGTGGAACATTGGAGCAGATAAACTCTGGGGATAGAAGAGAAATATTTGATGAAATAGAAATAAGTTCTGTTATGGAAAATTTATGGAAAACATATCAAAAAAATTATTCTTACGCTGCTGATATTTCATGGCATACAATTATGAAATCAATTTGTACATTATATGGAAGTATGTTAAAATGAAAGAAATTAAGTTAAAAGGGGAATAAGAAATATCCTTACAAGCGTATTCGGAATTTCTATAAAATATGAAGCAGGGAATCATCAGGATTCTTTGCCTGTTTATATTGCAAGGAGTTATGATTTTCACACAGCATATATTGGAAACAGACGCTGTATAATGCTTACTCCGACAGAAGAACTTGCCACACTTCCGGCATTGAAAAAGCAAAAGCATATTTGACGACTCCTTTCAGAGGATAACAGTGCTGACGATAGTTCCATTGTTTTATCTTTTGGAGATACAAACGATGAGAGAATTGAATAACTGCGCGTCGCATTCTCGTTACTTCAGTGATGAGTTAGACGCGCAATTTTTATAAAAAATATCCAGAACAAATGTTTACTTAAAGAAATGCATATGGTATAATACAGACATGGAAAAAGATATATTTAATATAAATAAAAATCAGCTTTCATATGGTAGAGGATACGTATATTCTCTGCAGTATCATCTGGTCTGGTGTACGAAATACAGGAAGAAAGTATTAAAAGACGGAATCGACCTGGAATGCAAAAAGATGTTGCAGGATCTGGCAGAAGAGTATCGGTTTCAGATCCTGGCAATGGAAGTCATGCCGGATCATATCCACATGCTTGTGGATTGTCGGCCGCAGTTTTATATTTCAGATATGATCAAGATCATGAAAGGGAATCTTGCACGTCAGATGTTCCTTTTACATCCGGAGCTGAAAAAAGAACTGTGGGGAGGACATTTGTGGAACCCGTCTTATTGTGCCGTTACAGTCAGTGACCGGAGCCGTGAGCAGGTATCTGCCTATATCGAAGGACAGAAGGAAAAAGAAAAGAGGAAGCCCTGAGTACAGGGATCATTCCAGAAACGTTTGTTTTTGCGGGAAAGGTGGAAGAAGATGCGGACAGTATCCAGCTGTGGTGTGGAGATACGAAAACAGAATATCCCGGTCCGTCAGACAATGGAGATCTATCGTCAGGCAGTCGGTTACCTGACAGAGATCTACGCACAGGTCTGGGAAGAACTGAGGAAGATCCCGGAGACAAAAAAGCGTTTTAATACCGCAGAGCATATGGTACACATGACGAAGAAAAACACAGCCCGGTTTGATTTTGACCTTCGTTTTCCGAAGATGCCGTCTTACCTCCGCAGGTCCGCGATCCAGCATGCGCTTGGAAGTGTATCTTCGTATAAGACCCGGCTGGGGCAGTGGAAAGAGACCGGAGTGCTGTCCGGAAGGCCGAAACTTACCTGCAGGAACCATGCCATGCCGGTCTTTTACCGGGATGTGATGTACCGCGAAGGAGCAGAAGGAAAAGATGAAGCATATCTGAAACTGTACGATGGGCATGACTGGAAATGGTTCCGTGTATATTTAAAACGTACCGATATGGAATATCTTCGCAGGAACTGGAAAGGAAAGAAGGCATCGGCCCCTGCGTTGGAAAAGAGACACTGCCGGTATTTTCTGCGTTTTTCCTATACAGAAGAAGTAACACTGACGAAAACACCGGTAAAAGAACAGATCATCTGCAGTGTGGATCTGGGGATCAATACCGATGCGGTCTGTACCATCATGCGCTCAGACGGAACTGTCCTGGGAAGAAGATTCATAGATCATCCCAGTGAAAAAGACCG
>ERZ791834.1371-NODE-1371-length-11577-cov-7.23572_pt1 | contig 11577 bp, 7 predicted proteins | sample MGYA00510293_ERZ791834 | MGnify/ENA primary metagenome ERZ791834 (study PRJEB30046, sample SAMN00715253) | human gut metagenome | study: EMG produced TPA metagenomics assembly of the A metagenome-wide association study of gut microbiota in type 2...
TGGATAACTCTTCAAAAAAGAAACAGCAGGAAAGACTATAAACATAATTTTTCCTGCTGGAACTGGTTATCCACAAAACAAAAAAATAAATTTCGTCACTTGTTACAATGGACTATGCATACCCTTGAACAGTAACTCTAAATATCCACTTTTGAGTTACTGTTCACTCCGTTCACAGTAACTTGGTCAAAATCCATTCCAAATCACCTTCGGTGATGGGATTTTGCCCTGTATGTCTCGGGATTTTGCCATATTCATGGCAAAACACCTCGCGGGATACTACCTGTGAACAGTAACGAGGTGATCTTTCCTCCGATGCAGGTCTCCTTTTGATAAAAGAATTCGCTGCAAAAATCGGCTTCACAAAGCTGATCAAAAAGAAGTTCAAGACGAATGATGAAGCTGTCCGGTTCCATAAGGACGCTGAAAATCTGTTACAGATGATCTATCAGGTCATCTCTGCATATTTTCAGGATGATTGTGCGGATGAACTGACTTTGGATCCTGTTTTCCTGGCTGTTCTTGGTAAGGAGAGTCTGGCATCACAGCCAACACTGTCAAGATTTTTCAACCGTATGGATGAAGATACTCTGGTACAGTTTAATGACATTGATAAAAAACTCAGAGATATCATCTATTCCATAAAACGCCTGGAGCATGTGCTTTTTGATTTAGACAGCACTCTTTTTGGTACTTATGGCAGGCAGGAAGGAGAAGGATTCAACTTCCATTATCAGGCGCATGGATATCATCCATTACTGTGCTACGACGGACTAACCGGAGATCTGCTAAAAGCAGAACTTCGTAACGGAACACTCCACTGTAGCAATGGAGCAGATAAATTTATGGAATCCATCTTTCAGGAATACCTGGAAAGAGGTCTTAAAACTTATCTTCGTGGCGACAGCGGATTCTCTTCTCCAAAACTTTATGAAACCTGTGAGAGTAATGGCTGCTCTTATGCCATCCGTTTAAAACAGAATTCCACACTCATTGCCCTGGCTTCAGATAAAGAGGAAGATTTGTACAAAGCCACTCAAAAGGATCAGATCAGCTATGCAGTAACTTATGGCGAATTTATGTATCAGGCAGGTTCATGGAAATATCCAAGACGCGTGGTTTTCAAAATCGAAAAACCCTACGGCCAGCTGACACACATGTACACCTTTATTGTTACAAACATGGATATGGAACCTTATCAGATCATCCAGTTTTACTGTGGCAGGGGCAAGATGGAAAACTTCATTAAGGAAAGCAAAAGTGGATTTGACTTTGCTGCTGTCAGCAGCCGCTCGAAAGTAGTAAATGCCAACCGTATGAGGCTCCATATGCTTGCCTACAATTTATTTAACTGGTTCAGGCGATTGGTACTACCCGCCAGTATGCGGAAACAACAGGTGGATACCATTCGTTTAAAGCTGATAAAGATTGCTGCAAGGGCAATCCATTCAGCAAGGTCTATCACATTCAAACTGTGTAGCAGCTGTCCTTATAAAAAGGAGTTCTATAGGACATTGAAGAATATCCAGCAGCTGTCCGTACAGTTAGAATAGCAACTATTAACGTGCCTTGACAGTTCCAAAGTGCTTTGATCAAATCCCACAGGGATATTTTACCCATTTTTAAGGATAACTCGATTGTTTACAAGGGAACTGATTCAAGGCTTTGCAGTATTAAGCATTTCTATATGCTCATGAATAATTCAGGTTTAATATTATCTGGGATTCCTGTGCTTTCTTTAAGTAATCTCTGTAAATCTGATAACATCTTTGTTTTTTCAAATTCGCCAGATAGGCAGACTTTTTCGATACTCTCTCGAAATATTTCAAATCCATTTTCGGTATATAACTTCTTAGCCACTCTTCTGTGAATAAGAGTCTGACCTGACGTTATCTTTCGAATTGAGTCATTATCGTATAAGCCATCTCCTGTCAGCGCATAGATATCCTGAAAGATCATACGATAAAACTGTTCTTTTTGGTAAATCCCAAGAGGTTCTTTTAGATAACTGTATATGACATTAAATGCTGTGTAAAAATTTTTTTGTTTCATGAACTCCCACCTTAATTTTGTAATACATTCCAATTTTTTTCAAAAGTTCTCTTTTATTTCCAGTTCTTCTAAAGGAGTCGCACTTATTTCTCATAGCATTAGTTTCCTTTTGCAATACTGATTGGTCATTTCCAATATTTCTATCACATCCTGAGTAAAATGAGACATAAAGAAGTCTATATCTATGGGTGCCACATCTTTAATTTCGAGAAAAAGATGTTCCTTTTCTGAATTTTCTTTGTACTCATAATACTCCATATGGACATTAGCCTGATGTACGATAATATCTCTCAATGCTCTTCCCTTTTCTGATCCACATAACATTCGCAGTGCAGACATTTCTTCTTCCTCAGTCTTAATATAATATTGTTTTAAATCTTCCAGAAAGGGGGCTTCTGATTTCTTCACTTTTTTCATAAACTTATTAAAGCTGTCTATCCGCTGGTCAAAAAATAAATCGCTATACACAAAAGAAGCCACATCCAGTGCATTTCTCGCAAATACAATCATACTCTCAAAATAAAACAATAGTTCTGTCTTTCCCATTCCATATAAAGCCGGGACATCCATGTTCTGGGTACTTTCATAGTCTTTTTTCGTTTTTAAAAATTTATTTTTCGCATACAGCATCATTGCAATCTTTTGATGTACTGCTAATGCCTTATCATAGAGAAAATCAAATTTTTCGTCTTTTTCCTTGCATCCTTCCTCTGGATATTTCATTTCTGCAAGTAATATCAGTTCTTTTGCTGTAAAATCTTTTTCAGGTTTCACAGTCTTACAACTTGTCCATTCTTCATATAGCATACTGAATTCGTCCATCTGTATTCTCATTTCTCTTTACTTTATTTGTTCATCATTTCATTTCTTTTTCTAACAAGTTCAGTATACACCTGTTTACAGCTTTATGAATAGCAAATTTACTAGTGCATCAACGATTTTAATTTTCCCGCTACATTTGAGTTTATAGCTGCGCTCTGACTTAATTCAAAATGCAACTCCTGTACACTTATAAAATCCCTTGTACTTTCGAATGGATGATTTGCAGTCGAAAGTACAAGGGATAATGCTGATCTGGTATGCCTCCCTTTAACTGAGTCCATTTAATTTTTCTATTTTTTATCATAAAAATATTCTTTGTCAAACAGTCTCCGTCGCATGGTCTTAAAATCCTCATGCAACTTTAAAATTTGAGGTCTTGGCACTAACAAGCCTTTTCCAATTATAAATTTCGAAAAATGTCTTACTTTTTTATTTAACTTTTCGATGCTTTTTGTCAGCGCCGGATGTAACACGTATACTATTTCAGAGCTTAGATATATTAATTTATCACCTGTTATATATGTAACATCCTGGGAGTCTGCAAATACCTGCTCTGTATTTTCATTCCAGGCATGTACTTTTATCTGACCCAGGAATCCCAATTTATAAAGCATGGAAAATGGATGGTGTTTTGCTTTACATTTTTCACAATCTCCGATGCATCGTTCCAGATCATTGAATTTCTTGCAGATTACCTTTGCTTCTGAGCCCATCAGTAAATTTTTATCAAACATCAGGATAAATCTTTTGAAGTTATCCGATTCCGCCCAAAAATTCGGCAATAATATCCTTTTTTCCACGTAATAACTTGAATTTTTGGATCCATCTTCGCATCCATCTACAAAGGCCATTTCTGCTGCCTTTTTCTCGATGAGTTCTTTTACTTTTTCGCCTCTTCCCAGAAAAGTATCGTATTTGCATATTTCTTCGATATTATCCGTTAACATTTGACCATATTCCTGTATATCCCTGGCCCTGTCAAAAGAATGGCGATAAATACTCTCAAAAACAGACTCCGCTAAATGCTTCGCATACGGATGGCATAACTTGTTGACTCCTACAAATGCCTTTTCCTGCATGCCATCTGTGTTTTTAAGAGATGGATCATATAAATATTTATCGCTTTGGTGTCTGATGCATTCAGTAAAAATTGTCTTTTGTTGTTCTTTTGAATACTTAAGTTCTTTTGCCAGACTCATAACTTTTTTCGTATTTTCTCCTAACAGGCCATTCTCGCATGAGTAGGCCTCCTGGCGAATTGTGAAATACACCTCAATGAGTCCTTCAAATTCTGATTTGATACCATAAACTGCATCCAACAGGCCAATCTGCAAATATTGCCATACCTGAATATGTTCTCTTTTTTTATTTTGCCGACCATAAATTCTTAATCCTGAATTCCCGTATTGGCTTTCATAATTTTCGCAGCCGTAGCAGCAGCTATTTCTGCATGTCGTTGTTTCATCTGCACAATAACTCTCGGATTTTTCAGGATCCTCACATTTATTTACCACATCGCTTTTTTTACATACTTCACAACGATTCGGTTCTTCTGCACTGACCTGGCGAACAGATTGATCCACTTTATCTATCATAACAACAATACTGTCTTTCTCCAGTGATTCCAGCATTTTTTTTATTCTTCGCCGCAAAAAGCTTAACTGTGTCAAATCGCTGCGAACAATGTTACTCCATTCTTTACATGCAAGAATGCCTTTCATGATCAGGTCTAAGTTGTCATATTCATCAAAAGTACACAGATCATATGTTTTTTCGGTAATTTCTTCTTTGGAGAGCAGCGCACTTAATCGATTATATAATGGAGCTTCCATATTTTTCACATACTTTTGCGTGTTCTCACGTATATTTATCAACTGGTTAATCGCATATACAATAATGCAGTATTTCCATAAGGCAACTACTTTTTCGTATTCATTTAACTCTGATAAATTTATATTTTCTTTAAGATTAATTGTATCTATACCCCAATTATTCTTTGAAGTTCTTTTTATTCCCAGTGGCAATAATAATTTGTTTTCTTTGGCGATCTGTCTGCTTTTTATCTGTAAAATATATGTTTTACCGACACCTTTAACTGCTGATACTCCCCATATTCTGGAATTTCGCTTCATAAATTCATCAATAGTAGAATTTCGTGCGAATGTTTCAAAACGTGCCTGAGTTCCCATTGCATGTTCTGCATCAGGCAGCCAGATAGATTCTCCCTCAACCAAGGACTCTTTATCAAGTGATTTTGAACATTTTTCCTCTTTGTTTTCTGATCTCAAAAGTTCAAAACTCAGTCCACCTTTATCGTTATTAAATTTTGTACTACGTTCAAACGATTTTCTCTTAGAATCCCATCTAAATGGACAGACTTCTACCTTGTCAGATCCACTGCCCTTATGATAAACAATACAACCCAATTCCGAATAATTGTCCAGACTTTCTGGTGTAGCCTTTCCACAAACCAGACAGGGAATATTACTTCCGGAGCTACTGTATGTTGATATTTGTTGATAGTTTTCCTTATGAAGGTCTCCGCATAAATAAGCACTTACATGCCAATCTGTAATATAACGACGCAGGGTATCTCTATGTGATTCGTGGATATTATCGAATGGATGATGTGCAATTATAATGGACGGATATTTTTTATCCAGTTTCTCATAGAAATTGCTTAATTGATATATATCAACAATTTGTTTCAGTTTATTATTCCCGTTACAATTGATTGCAGTATTTAAGTGAATAATATTTATTGTTTTCTCCCACGTGTGAACTGACACCTGTTCTGGTTCTGGATACATCTCAGCCGCCAATGGACCGTAGAATTCACGAATAAAACGATTATACTCCTGAAAACAGTCAACTAATTGTCCTTTCGCAAAATATTGCCGGTAGTAATCCTGATCTTTATCAATTTTATTTTCGATACTTTCTGTTATTATGTCTTTGTGCATACACTGCCCGGAATCATGGTTGCCCGGTACAATAAACATATCTTTCTTTTTCAGGCTAAAAGTTTCTAGCAGATTTTCTAAATATTCAAGCGTCCTTTTATAATCTGCACCATATTGATGCAAATCACCTGTTACTACAATAAATTTAATTTGTTCTTTATAAGGCAGCCTCTGGTATGCCGCTTTCATTATATTAAGTTCTGTATTATCAAAAAGGTGTAAATCTGATATTTGCAACCATGCGTATTCTGAATGTTTCATAATATATATTCCCTCCGCTCTATCTTTTATATAATGCCGTGGGATTATACATTGTTAAAAGATTTAGAGAGTTTTGTTTTTTCATGTATTTTCCCTGGATGTCGATAAATCTCGACATATTTATTGTACCATATATGGAGCTGTTTTTATGATTCTGTATATCGAAATGGACGTTCGTTCTTTCGACATAGTTGTATAAAAAAATATGGAGAACTCCGCTGTACGGTGGTTTCCATATCTTTCTTGTTTTATATTACACATTCCTTATCCTGAATTATTCATGAGCATATAGAAATGCTTAATACTGAAAAGCCTTGAAACTGTTTCCCTGAATTCAATCGAACCATCCACAGAAATAGGAAAACTGCCCCTGCGAAGTTTGATTAAGTTACTTTGAAACTGTCAAGGTACGTTAATAGTTGCTATTCCAATTGTACAGACAGCTGCTGGATATTCTCCAGAGTCCTGTAGAACTCCTTTTTATAGGGACAGCTGCTACACAGTTTGAATGTGATAGATCTTGCTGAATGGATTGCCCTTGCAGCAATCTTTATCAGCTTTAAGCGAATGGTATCCACCTGTTGCTTTCGCATATTGGCTGGCAGTACCAGTCGCCTGAACCAGTTAAATAAGTTGTAGGCAAGCATATGGAGCCTCATACGGTTGGCATTTACTACTTTGGAACGGCTGCTGACAGCAGCAAGATCAAATCCACTTTTGCCTTCCTTAATAAAGTTTTCCATTTTGCCCCGACCACAGTAAAACTGGATGATCTGGTAAGGTTCCATATCCATCGTCTAATGATTTCTGCAATTCCTCATTACAGGCTCTCTTCATTACCTTCCATATGTTACGTGCCAGTACTTTACTTGTTGTAATAACTTTTGTTTCATAAAGATAATCCATGATACGGTTTAACAGAGATTCATACGATATTAACTGATCTTTACTTTCTCTCAGATTCTGAATTACTCTGTCTAATATTTTCTTCGGATTGCTCCATCCTTCTTCGCTAAAACTTCGAATGATCGGAATCAGTTCGATCAGAGGATTTATTCCTATATCTTCTCGTAAAAGATGAACAGCATCAAAATATAAGACTTCTGTATCTGAACCTTCATAAACGAGAAAGTATTTTTTTATTGCCTCATCAGATTTTAATGCTTTCGTACGTTCCGCAAATGTTCTGCTTTCCCTCATTCATTATACCTCTTCCCCAACAGGAATTATCGTGTTAAATACTGGAACTCCTCCGTACCTTCCCTCCAGATAGGCTTTATCTATTTTCTGATCAAAGCGTGCATTATACTCTTCTAAAGAATAAATATCACTTTCTCCGGATTTTCTTTTGTTTACAAACCATATCTCATCTCTGCGTAATAAATCAAAATCCATCAGTCTTGATTCATGGGTAGTTACTATTAATTGAATGTTTCGTTTTGCTGCCAGCTGTAAAAATGTATCTACAAACTTATATGTCAAACTCGGATGAAGGCATCTGTCCAGTTCATCTATTACATATGTTTTTCCCTCACCAGAAAGCAAAACTTCTAATAAATCCAGCAACCTTACCGTTCCATCTGATTCCTCGGATATATTAAATAACACATTTGCTTTTCCATGGGAGAATTTTATTGTTTCACACTCCATCTTTTCATCTTTATTAATGTGCAGAATGAAAAAATCTCTTGCAGATCTCATGATAATTCCAAAACCTTTTAATTTTTTGTTGTTTCTCATCTCTGATATCCTGGTTTCAATGTCTGCAAGCAAATTTTCCCGTACTTGTTTTGGAAGATTACTCAGAACTACTTCTGGTTCAACCCCTACCATTTGAAAGTTTGTAATTCCTGTTCCAAATGCAGAAATAATTTTACAAACTTTTTCTACGTTTTCCGTTTTGGCCATATACGAATAATCTGAAATAGGACGGTTTGGATAATTAATATCCAGGTTTTCATCAATCCACATATAGACATCCTGAAATATCGCGGCATTACTGTATTGCTGATATAATGTCTTTTTATTTCTATTCATGGCTGAAAGCAATAAGATACTGCCATCTTCCTGAATATCTTCTGCATATACTTCTAATTTATTGATAAGTCCTTTCTCGTGTAATACTGTACCAAATTTATAAAGGCCCTTATTAATATCTCTGCTGAAAATCAATCTTTCTTTATTATCATTGGTAAGTTCTACCAGCCATTCTGAAACAAACTTGCTTCGACTTAAAATCACCTCGAATCCATATGCATAATATTTTTCTCCAAGCATGATCTCCACTTCAAAATAGCTTGCTTTTTCTTTATTTGCTTCATCTATTTTGCAATACATATCTGTATGACCTTTTGGCAATCCATATAGTACAATGCGCCTCATATGCTCCAGCGCCTTTACCAAATTTGATTTACCAGATGCATTTGCTCCATAAATTGCTGCGAATTTTAATAATTTTAACTTTCCATCATCATACACATGAGACTTTTTGTTTCTGACTTTCCCTGCAATCATGGAGAATTCCTGTGATTTTCCATCTTCTTTCTCGGAAAACGATAAAAAATTTTTTATATTAAATCTGATCAACATATTATTCATTACCTCCCGTCTTTTATTTAATTATAAGTGTTTTTTTCGTTTTATTCAAGATATTATATTCTGTTTTAAATATATACATTTTATTTAAAGTGATTTTTTCTCTTTTATGTAATTATTTATACTCATCAATACTTAACTAATAATGACAGCAAAAGGTACAGAGAATCCCATCACTAAATAATGGAATTTTCCATACCTTTTGCTTTTCTATTATAATAATTATGTTTACTTTTTTACTGATTGCTTGTTAATAAAGCATATCTTTAATCCTATATCTTAGTTCCAATAATCTTTTCTATTCTTCCTGTACATATATCCAGTACATCCTCTATCCTGATATCCGTGGGCTCGTCTAATCCACATCCGATAAGGTCTTCTGAATACCATTCATAGTCTTTCTCTATATTGTATTTATCTTCTAGTAGTTTAGTTATTTCGGATTCCGTCAGTATCTCATTTTCGATCAGTCGTAACATCAGTCCATAGGAAATCTCTTCTGAAAAAACAGATGAAACAAGCAGTTCGCACCAGACCCTGGTTATGTTTATTTCGTTTTTATCCATTTCGTATTGATCAGACTTTATTTTTGCCTGTTGTAATAAAAGTAAGTTTCTGATCTGATTTTCTGGTTTCTTGTCTTTGTTTTTGTTAAGCTGTTTCTCTTCCATCAAGGATTTTATCAGTAAAATTCTTTGTTCTTCCTGTTGCTGCGCTTTCTGCATATGTGCGTATGCTTCATTTGTGCAAAGTACACACCAATCCAGTATTTCTGTAAAATCGATATTTAGCTTAGATTCCATCTGTCCAAAGAGTTCTTCCAGAGCTTCCGGTAGTTTTCTTTCTGATGGAAGTTCCATATGACATCGTTTAAAAAAGTCCGATAGTTGATCCCCGATATGATTTTTGCCCTCCATGTAATCGGATGTAAGTTCCTGGAATACACAGATCATAGCATTGTACTGTTTGCAAACCTGATCATCCCGCATCCTCAATGCAAAGCTACATCTATAGCTGTCAAGGATATGTATAAATTCTGTTGTTAAAAGTTTTCTTCCTCTTATGCAAATCCATTGCCTGTCCATAAAATCTCTCCTTTAGCTGTGTAATATTATTTACTGCATTAGGAACATATCGTTCTTAACTATTATAAAAGAATACTCTTCCTAAAGCAAGTATTTTCCTGCTTTAGAAAGAGTATCCTTTGCTTATATTACAATTTTTCTTCATTTAGTTCAAAAAGAATGTCTCAAAATCCTGCACCGAGTAAACTTCTACTTTATCGTAAAAAGCCCTTTTTCCGAATCGGCTTTCGCAGTATAAGTGTTTTACTGATTGTTCCATTCTTTCGTAGAAGTTGTCTTCGTTATGTACATTTGCCAGATCGTCCATAATCTGACCCATGGCGTCTATGGGATTTTCTTTTACTTTGTCGGTGACAATGATATAGAAGATCTGTAAATCAGGGTGTGTCGTGTTTTTATATGCTTCTGGCAGCAGATGATATTCCAGTGTCCATCTGCTTTCTGCTGTTTTTTAGAAAAGATTTGATTTTAATTCTGATGTTCCCATTCTACTCCTCCAGATTCATGTATTTTTTCCTTATTGCGCTCATTTTTGCAAAGGATGCGGCAAAGTCAGCGTAAACATCATCGAGGCTGTCTGTTCTTTCGATGTATTTTACTCTGTGATCTTCTTCCTGTTCTGTCTGGTAGAAGTGACATTTATCGCGAATGTCATATTTTCGCATTAAGGCATCAACTGCCAGCAGGAAATTTGGGCTGTGTGTTGTAAGAAGAACCGTGATATTGCACTCTTTTACCAAAAGTACGATAACTTCTGCCAGGCGGTTGATCCATTCTGGATGAAGATGTGATTCTGGCTCGTCCAGGATCAGGAGTGTTTTATCTGAGAGGTCGTTTTCCGTAAGGATTTTCTTGATGATTGAGGAAATCTTAAAACCTGTTGCCAGATTTCCGACTTTTATTTTCATTTCTGGTGTATAATAGGTGCCTCCGGAAACCATACCCGGTACAATCTCATTGATTTGTTTCATTACATTTTCCAGTTGTTTTTCCTGGTATAAAGTTTCACTGATTTTTTTATCCTCTTCGGGCTTTCTCATTAAGCGCCGCATATCTTCTCGATGATTAACAATCCTTGATTGTACATAACTGTCGTTTCTCTTTCTTGTGGCTATAAATTGATATACACGAGGATCTTCGATAACATAAGGATCATCGATAAAATACACGCTGTCAAAATATCCATCCTGAAATTCTGATTTTTCTATATCTATATTGTCGTCAGAAATATAAAGTTCAAATAAATTTTCCTCCTGATCTTTGAGTTTTATGATTGAATACTGTTTATTGTCAGATTGGCCGATTGACTGTACTTGGTTCATAAATTCTACCTGTAAAGTTCTTTCGGCTATTTTACATGCAAAATCTTTTCTCTTTTGATCGTGAAATGAGTTTACAAAATCGCGCGCTTTCTGACATTCTGCTAATGCTTTTGGTTTGATTTTTTCCCATTCAGCACAAAATGCTGCCTCATCTTCTTCGTAAAATTCTGAAGAAGCTTTTTTCATATCTCCAATCAGGTAATCCAGTAAAGTATCCTCTCTGATCGCTTCACAAAACTGATGAAGTACCATAATGTAATAATCAGGTTTTTCTCTTACAGGCATATGGTTCAAATTCAAAATAGAAATTATAAAACTATTTCTTTCTTCCCCACAATCACGCATTACATATTCATATTCATTTAACAGGCTCCGATACAGATTTAATATTCTCAAAATTCTATCAACAATTGCTACTGCCTGATCCATATCCTGCTTTTCTTCCAAATTTTCTACCGCATTGACAATAGAATACAA
>ERZ791834.1376-NODE-1376-length-11520-cov-2.53929_pt1 | contig 11520 bp, 6 predicted proteins | sample MGYA00510293_ERZ791834 | MGnify/ENA primary metagenome ERZ791834 (study PRJEB30046, sample SAMN00715253) | human gut metagenome | study: EMG produced TPA metagenomics assembly of the A metagenome-wide association study of gut microbiota in type 2...
GCCAATTGATAGGCACTGCCATCCAAGATTTCTACATGAATCTTAGAATTTTTCGGATCAGGAATCATCTCATTAAGGATATCCTTATCCTCTATCTCAACTTTATTACCACCCATGGACATACGCAATAGATTTCCGCCTATGCCATGACGAGCAAAGGCCATAAGAATCCAATCCAAATAGGAGTTAGCAGATAAGATTAGGTCCTTTGGTAGTTGACGCCCACTTTCAGCCAAGGCTGGTCTAATCAGTCGGTCTGCTGTAGCTTGAGAAAGGGTTAGGACCTTGCTAGATGTAGGTGTATCGTTCTCACTGGATTCAGCTCGAGATACCTTAGTATCATCTGCTTCACCTACAGGCTCCTTAGCCCCATTAGATTTACCTATATTGTCCTTATTCTCAATAGTGCCAGTCAAAATCAGCTTGTCCCGAGCCCGTGTCAAAGCTACATAGAGAATTCGTTCCTCTTCTGCCTTGAGAGCATTCTTCTTGAGCTGGGCGTTATAGAGGGAAGCCAAGGATGGATACATAATTCGGTAGTCCTGGTAGTAACCCTTGAGACCTATCCCCCCCTTCTTATGAAGTAAAAGGGACCGATTCAGGTCTTGCATATTAAATTTCTTTTGCACTCCAGATAGGAAAACCAGTGGAAACTCCAAGCCCTTAGACTTGTGGATGGTCATAATACGGACTACGTTATCTGCCTCTGAAAGCACCTTAGCTACGGCCAAGTCTTGAGAGGAATCCCGCAAATTTTCCACGAAGCGGAGGAAGCGGAATAGCCCCTTAAAGCCGGATGATTCAAAATCTTGGGCCCGGCCTAAAAGCGCCAAAACATTAGCCCTGCGGACTAAGCCCTTAGGTAAGGCTGAGACATAGTTCACATAGTCCAGTTCTTGATAAATGTTCCATAAAAGGTCTGCTGCGCCTTGTCTACGGGCCATGGTCCGCCAAGCCTTCATGCGCTCAATAAAGAGACTCACAAGTTCAACCGCATCAGGATCTTGTCCAGCATAGGTTGTTAGGTAATCTGGCAGAAGGGACCAGAGGGAGGTCTTGCCGAGAAGACGAATCTGACCAATTTGATTAGCTGTGAGCCCTACCATAGGGGACCGTAAGACAGCGGCCATAGGGAGGTCTTGCTCTGGATTATCAATAATTTGTAAGAGCGCTAAGAGCAACTGAATCTCCATGGATTCAAAGTAACCCGTATTTTCTTCCACATAGGCAGGAATGCCCGCATTGCGAAGAGCCTCCACCAAGCGGTTGCCATAACCCGCCAAGGACCGGCGGAGAATGGCTATATCCCTATACTCTACTGGACGGAAGGACCCATCTTTATCCTGTACGGTGTAAAGAGCTCTACCGCTTTCGTCTTTGGCTGTATATTTTTTGATCTCATCGACGATGAGGGCCATTTCTATATCCTGCGCCTCAGGAGTTTCACCAAGGTCATCCTCGTCCGCTTCATCCGGCACCTGACCTTGCGCCTTAGCTGAAGCTACATCAGCCAAAAGGAGGTCTACAGAACCACCAATCCACTGCCCTAGGTCACCAGACCCATCAGGAGGATTCTTGACCACTCTTCCTGATACTAAAGCCTCCTTAAGACCATAGTCCAACTCAGCTGCAGGGGCTGACATGATTTGATAGAAAATAAAATTAGTCACGGCCAAGACATTTTTATCCGACCGGAAGTTCTTAGCCAAATCAATCCGCCGTTCCGCTACTTGCCCCAAGTCATCCCCATTTTGGTCGGTTTTGAAGGACAAATACTTACCCATAAACAAGTCCGAATCAGCCATGCGGAAGGAGTAGATAGACTGCTTAACATCCCCCACATAAAAGCGGTTACGGTCACGGGAAGCCAGATTGATAATGGCTTCCTGTACACCAGAAGTATCCTGATATTCATCTACCATGATTTCTTGAAAACGATCCTGCAATTCCTTAGCCACCTGTGATGGCTCTGGTATCTTTTGATCTTCTGTTCCAGGCTCAATAAGAATCTTGAGGCAGAGGTGCTCTAGGTCATTGAAGTCCATGAGCCCACCATCGTGCTTAGCCTTGTCATAGGCCTCCTTAAAGTCTAAGGTTAGATTAATCAAGCCTTCTAAAATAGGGATTTGTTCTTTAACTTGCTCACGCCAAGCAGCTTCTGATACGGCAAAGACAGATTCCTTTAAACTGGTCAGATACTTCTTAACCTCATTATGATGAACCTTAGCTTGGGCCTTAAGCCCCTCATCCGTAAAGGCCTTGGTTTGCTTATTCTCCCGAAACTGCTTATAGCCAGTCCCATCATAGGTTACAAGAGCCCTGTGGAAGTCATCCCAAGAGCCCGCTTTCATAGCGGCTTCAAAGGGGGCAAACTTAGCCTTAAGAACATCGTAGTGGTCCTGGTAAAAGGACATTCCCATAGGACCTTGCACCAATTCATACAAGGCCGATAAATGCTTGAGGGCGCCTTCCATGGATTCCTTCATGTCCTGCCAGAAGTATTCCCCCCAAGTAGTTTCTAGGAAGGGTTTCTCCAAGACTTGTCGGTAGTCATCTAGGGCCGCCAAAAGCCATTTCTTAGGGTTTGCCATGGCCATAGCAAAGGTATAAATAGCTAAAACTAATTCTTCTAAGTTAGCATCGGACTTATCATCACTAAACATATCCGCCAAGGCATAGATATGGTAAGGATCATCATCGGGGTCCTTGGCCAAGCGATCATAAGCCCCTACGATTAAGTCGTGGAGGATATCAGACCGCATAAGGGCCATCTCCCCATCATTGCCGATACGGGCTCGAGGGTTGATGTCAGCGGCGTAGAAGTAAGACTGAATAACCCATTGGCAGAAAGAGTGAAGGGTAGAAATTTGAGCTGATGGTAACAACTTGAGTTGATTTTCCAAATGCTTACGAGTCTCTTGGTCCAAGTCCTCTTTTTTTAGTTCGCTGGCCAAGGCACTCCCAATCCGAGTTTTCATCTCCCCTGCAGAAGCCTTAGTAAAGGTCGTTACTAGCAACTCCTGTACCTGTAAGGGATGGTCCTTATCTTTAAGGCGCTGAATGATGCGTTCTGTGAGGACTGCTGTTTTACCGGAACCCGCTGCAGCGGCTACCAAAAGATTGATTACGAGAATCAATGGCTGCGGCCTGATCCTCTGTCCACTTAGTTGCCATTATCTTCACCTCCTTCTACTCCTTCTATACCTAAGTCGGCCCTCATCTTATCCAGAGCCTGATCTTCTGTAAGAGAATCCAAATAATTATAGCGGTTACGGCTGGATTCAAAGCGGCATACCGTCTTGTAATCACAATAGGAACAAGCATTGGCTTTTTTATACATATAAGGGCGAATAGCAAAATCTCCACGGCCAATACCTTGACCAATTTCTCCCATCTTATGGGCTACGTAGGAGGCCATAACTTGATAGTCGCCTAGACTCTTAGTCTTCCATCGGTCTTGCCCATTGATTCCATTTTTAGTAAGGCGCACTGGCACATAGTTACCCGCCTTATTATTAATCTCGAGGTCATCCATATTCATGAGAACATCGGGAGAATTGCTAAAATAACCAAAATTCCTATACACATCAGCCAATTCAAATTCCTTAATGGCTTGATCCTTTGAAAGAGGGCGACTAACCGATAGTTTGGCATTCTTTACAGGCGTATAAATAGTACCAGCCGGAATAATCCCCTCATTTCCCTTAACACGGGTATAGGCCATCCAATAAGTCAACAATTGAAGCTTGAGGCCATAATAGAGCTCACCCCCGGAAATCGTAGCCTTACCGGTCTTATAGTCCACGATAAGGCCGTAAGTAGCATCGCCGTCTTGCCAGGTATCGATGCGGTCTATTTGCCCCTGAAGCTTGATTTTAGCCCCCTTCTTACCAAGGCCTAAATCGATATCGACAGACGGCCAGCCTCCCGGCATGCCAAAGGATTTTTCCAGGGCATCCATAGAGAATTCACTCTTTTTCGACCAATCAACCAGACGTCTTACAGTGGCCTCTAAAGTTTTGACTAAGCGATCATAACGGGCCTTATTATAGGCTGCATCAGAGGCGTCATGAGGGCTTTCAAGAGCCCCCTCTTGGCCATCTAGGCGGTCGTCTTCGCCTAGGTCAGAATAACCCAAGAGGGACTGGTCCATGCCCTCTTTAGCGACTGCTTGGCAGCGCTTGTGAAGCTCCTCTGGGCTGAGATCACGCCAATCTTTCCCCTCCTTGAGGAGCTGGTCACCTAAGGTTTTTAGGTGGTCATGAAGGAGGGTCCCAATTTCAGGAGCCCCGTAACTAGCCACCTTACGGGCTTTTAATTTAAGGCCGTACTCAGCATAGAATTTGAAAGGACAGGCCTGGTACTTTTCGAGGCGGGTCACCGATCCGGTCATGTAATTATTGAATAGGAAGAGACCCTCTATCACATCCTTATGGATAGGCGTCACCTCGTTAGTATCAAATAGACCTCGGCTAATTTCCATCAAGCGCAATCGATAAGTAGGATTTTCCATAGCCCAGTCAAAAAGAGCCCACCAAGGGCTAGATAGAGTCTGCCCATCCACCAATTCTCCCCAACGACTTGATAGGAGACTAAGGGCCTGACGCGGATTCCACATATAGGAAAATTCTGGCCGTCCCTCATAGGAGTCCCCTTCTCCATCCTGACTCATTGGCAAGGTTAAGCCCACAACATAAGGATCCGCTGCATAACCTAAGTCTATAAGTCGTTTAATAACCAAGGCCGGCTCAGCCGCCTCTCCTTCACCGGATAGGTTAGCATAAGACAAGGTCAAGGACTCTTGGGCCCGAGAGCAAGCTAGGTAAAAGAGGAAATTTTCATTAAAGGCCTGGGCCAAGGCGCCACCAGCGAGGTTAAGGCCCACTTCTGCTAAAGCCGCTCGTTCCCGATCCTTGATAAGGCCTTCATCCCCCATCTTACGGGGAAAGAGGCCATCATTGAGGCCCATAACAAAAACATGCTTACGCTCTTGCGTATAACCCCGTTCTACGGTCGTCACCAAGACATGGTCTAGGCTAGGTGGCACCATGGAGTAGTTCATATCCTCCAAGCCTTCCTCTAAGAGAAGGGCCAACTCATCTAAAGATAAGAACTGGTCACCACCTACCCTAGCCAATTGATCGATGAAGTTCATGACCTGGCTATACATCTGTTCATGGCTAGCCTTTTCTACAAGCTGTCCAGCCTCATCGGCCTCCTGAGCCCACCTGTAGAGGGTCTCAGCTACCCCAAGGCGGTCTAACACTCCATAGATTTCTTGAGCCCATTCACGGCCGGTATGACCATCCACCTTAGATGCAAAGTCGAACCAATCCTCCAACCAATCCATAATGGCCCTATGGGTTTCATTCACTTGTTTATGGCGATCCTCTTCTAGGTCACTATAGGCCTTTCCATCAGGGCCCTTAACCATCCATGGCCAACTAGGCATATCCCACTTGTAGTGATGGACACCAAATTCCAGGCAATAATTTTCTAACTGATCCACCCGGAAGCGAGCTTCCTCTAGGTCCAAATCAGGACCTACAGGCACTAGGTCGGTCTTGAGTAAGCGGAAAATAGCATCATTATTATAATTATAGCGGACTACCTCTAAAAGAGCTGTCATCATATCCGCCAAGGGATGCGTCCGCATAGGTTTTTGTTGGTCTATAAAATAGGGCACTTCATAGGTTTGGAAGGCTTTTTCCAGGATGTCTCCATAGGTCTCAGAATCCCTGAGTACAATCATGCAATCGCGATAACGAGCCCCCTTTTCCTCTACTAAGGCCAGGATACGACGAACTACCTCATCTGCTTCACGTTCCCTGTTATAGGCTGCTATGACGGGGATACGACCCCTTTCTTTTTCTAGATTTCTAGGACTTTTGTCCTTCTTATCATCAGCACCCCATGCGCTAACTACTTGAGGGCGACCAAAGAAGCCTGCCATCAAATCTTCCAAAGGCGATATAGGTCCTAATATATCCCTCTTGGTAGAATGATCACCACTATAGCGATGGAAATTCTTGAAAAAGGTGACCTTAAGGGCCTGCCCATAAGTTCCTTTAAGAGTCGTATAAACCTCATACGGGCGGCTAAAAAGGGCTCCTGGCGTAGATTGATAAGCAATTTCCTTAGCATCACTAGGAAGAGTTATGGTGATTAAGGTCCGCTGAGCCTGCTTTACTAGGTTATAAATTAGTTCATACTGAAGGGGGGTAAACCAATGGAAGCCATCGATGACCACGTGAGCCTTGGTCAAGAGGGGAGAATCCTTAAGGGCCTCTATGAGGACTTCAAGACCCTCCCGATCATCTAAATTTGCCTCCTTAACTAGACCATCATAAGCCTCCATTAGGCTAGCTAATTCTTTTAGCTTGTCTCCTAAATTAGGATCTTGAACCTTATCAGCACTAGCCCGCAGATCTGCTGAATCCACCTTAAATGACTTACATTCGGTCATAAAGGACCCCAACACATCGGAAAACTGAGCCTGCTTTAAGGCTTGATTCAAGAGATGTGCCTCCTGCTGGCTCCGTTTCATAGCTAGGCGAAGAAGAAGGTTGCGACCCACCTTAGACAGGCCTTCCTCTCTGACCGCACGAGCCCCTAAGGATTGATAGATCTGATAAGCCAAGCGACTAAACCCCACAACCCGTACGGAAGAGAAGCCGCCCCCCATATAGGTTGCTAAATCCCGTTCTGCCTTATAGGTAGCTGCATCAGGCACCAAGAGGATAAGGGTCTCCCCTGGATGAGCCTCCAAGGTCTTCTTAATCCACTCATAAGCAGCCTGGGTCTTGCCAGTCCCTGCAGGGCCTATATATGCTTCTATGACTCTATCCTCAACCTGACTCATAGGTTCATCCCTTTCCTAGTTAAAGCTAAAATTTATATAAACTTACTCCCTATTATACCCCTAAAGGGCCTAGTTAACACCTTAAGGCAGAACATGATAGATTAATGACGGAGGTTATTATGAATAAAAAAATATTAACAGTCCTTGCAGCTGCAACCATTACAAGCTTAGCTATTTCCGCCCCATTCGTAGGCGCCAAGAAAACTATCAATAAACCTGCTAGCTTGATTGCCTTACAAGAAGAAATCCAAGCCAACCACGACCGCTATGCAGCCTCTGCTAAGGCGCTCGAGGCAGGCGCTTCCGTACCTGGCCCTGACTACATCCAAAATGGCACCCCAGCCCCTGGCTTAGTAACCACTACGGATTATAAAACAGCAACTAGTGCTTCCATCATCATGGGCCGACAACCTATACAAGCAGGCAAGGCAAGCATACCTGGACAAACAATTGGAACAAATTCTAATCAGGCAGCAGCCGACACTAGCTCCACCATTCCTGTAACTAAGGAAGGTGCTATCTCCCCAGAAGCGCAAGAAGCGGCTAAAACGGGCTACTACCAAGGTCGTAAAGTTCTCTCTGTACAAGGCAATGTGATTGTCCTAGAAGGAGATAACCAATCGACTAGTCCGGCTCGTTATGCTAGTGCTGAAGAAGCAGCCCTTCCTACAGCATCACGCGTGGCTATACCACAATCTACTCCTGCTAACCAAGCGGAGCCTAACGCACAAAGGGCAACAGCTATCTCTATAAACCCTAACTACGATACGGACCTTAAAGCCATCATTCAAGATCCTAAAAACGCCAATAACAAGCCTATGAATTCTGCTACCTATGCAGCAGCTATGGCTAATGCTAGTAAATAATAAAAAGAATTCCTTGAAAGAAATCTTTCCAATAAATCCAATAAAAAAGTCGAGACCCTAGGGACTCGACTTTTTTATTGGTAGCCATCCTATATCCTTTAAATCTCTAAAAGGAATGACCCTATCAGAAACAGAAAGGAGCTGTAGGCTCTTACTAACCATGGTAAGAGGACCTTCTTCACTTCTATAGGTACCTCGATCATAGAAGGTCACCCGGACCCAATCGCCACAGGTCAAGGATCGCAATGATTGATCTAAGGCCTCTACTTGATCCTCTGACAGTTCAAGTGGTTCTTCTTTATGACGAGCTACCGCCGCTAATAAAGAGTCAAAGCCTTTAAGGGCGGCAAAGGGCATGAACTGTTTAGCCCTTTGTAAGCGTGACATTTTTCCCTTCATTCTGCCTCCTAGACCTAAGCAAAAACCACCCAATCCCTAACCGAAAGCCTCTTTATTCCCCGTTATGGCCCCCTACCAAGGTATTCCGATAGCGAATAGTTCCATCTTCCTCTAAACTAGAAGCCCGAAGGATGGCATTCTTTCCAAAGCGACCCTTAATCGATAATAGGGTCTTTTGAATATCCTCCTCCTTCTGTTCCTCCTGGTCCTTAGTAGGGGCAAAGAGGTCTCCCTGCCTAGGCACGGCCTCCTTATGAACCAAATCTTCGAAAGTAACTCCTAAGCGACGTATATCCTCATGAGGCCTGAGGTATTTATCGAAAAGCGCCATGACAATGGGCAGTAAGGTTTGGAAGGAATCTGTATAAGTCCCTAGGGTTCGTGAGCCCCCCGTAGATCGTAACTCATCCGAGGCATAGCCAATCCGAACCTGAACGCACTTGGTGACAGCCTTAATTTGTAACAGTTCTAAGGTCAAAGCCTCTACCATCTCACGTAGGGGCAAACGAGCCTGGTCAGCCCTATAATTCCGCAAGAGAATCTGACTTTGTGAGAGGGAGTGCTTAGCTGGACGATAGGCATGAATATCCGCTATCGTACAGGATTCTCGCCCCCAGGCATGATCAATAAGGAGTTCCGCATCAACGCCAAACTCCTTATATAGCTTGGCCTCTGGCAACTGAGTAATCCCATAGAGATCATGAACCCCATACTTGCGCAAGCGATTAGCAATACCAGGGCCAATCTGCCATATATCTGTAAGAGGCCTATGGTGCCAAATCTGCTCTCTAAATAGGCCTTCATCTAAATAACCAATAAAATCGGGAGCATGTTTGGCTAATACATCCAGGGCAATTTTAGCCAAGAAAAGATTAGTCCCTATCCCAACGGTGGCATAAATATGAGTGGCTTGTAAGATAGCATCTAAGAGGAGCTGGGCTAACCGGCGAGGGCTCTTTTTATAGAGTCCCTGATAGGGGGTGATGTCGATAAAGTATTCATCAATGGAATAGACATGGATATCATCAGGAGAAATATAATCGAGCAAGGTCCCATAAATCTGGGCAGATGCTTCCATATAACGCTTCATATGAGGCTTGACCGTAATGTACTCAATATGAGAAGGAATCTGAAAGAGTCGAACCCGGTTCTTTACCCCCATCTTTTTAAGGGCTGGCGATATAGCTAATGTAATAGCCCCCTTACCCCGCGATCGGTCCGCTACCACCAAGGGCGTACTAAAGGGATCTACACCTAAATCAGCACATTCAACAGATGCATAAAAGGATTTTAAATCAATACACATGTACATGCGCTTCCCATTCCCAGAAGCCACCCTATCACCTCCTTATGTCTATGTTCAGTATAACAAAAGCTCTTAATTAATTCAAACATATGTTCGAATTAATTTAAATAATGATGGGTAGAAGGATTTACAAACTCTCTCACAAAAAAGATTCTTAACCTTCTGGCTACCTATAGAATAAGCCCTCTAGGTAAGAACCTAGAGGGCTTATAGAGGTAATTATACTTGTATTTAATATAAAATCATTAAAAAGGAATCGTTCTGGATATCTATCTCCCTATGGAAATAATTTATAAACCAATATCCCAAATGCTACGATCGTAATCTTCTTGAACGATATCATGAACAACCATATCGCTACGGCGTACCTTATCAAGCATCTTAGCACGAGCTGTTGTAATGACGCTTTCACTATGCTTGCCGCCATGCCAAGCAAACTTAGACTTGCCGATTGTATACTTCAAGCTTACATAAGGGCCACTCAAATTATGAGATGCCGTTTTGTAACCTGCATCAAGGGTAAGATGTGGTGTGAGATGGAATTCCGCACCTACTTTAAAGCCTGTAATGGCATCACGTTTACTTAAATTGCCATACATTATTCTCACAGCATCTCTACCACGCCACTTATAATAATCCGCATAGACGCGTGCCCAACGAGCATTTTTAAAGCTCCGTGCATAACCCAAATCAAAACCACGAGCGGCCACCTGCTCGGCCACTTTCCAGTGATTTTCAAACCTAATTACTCCGTAATTATAATAGCTTTGATTTTGATCCATCCCATAAGGATATAGACCTGCAGGATCTCTCATAGCAGTACTTCGACCAGGTAAGCTTACATATTGTCTATTATTAGTCCCTATATTTTGGTAGATATTGGCATGGAATTCATTAAGGCCCGCTACATACTCAAGGCCGCCACTAATACGTTTATAACCACCCTTAAAGGCATGATCATAGAATGCATTGACACCAACATAGGCATGTTCGTGCTCACTAAGGCGACGGTAACCAATGCCAACATTGGCATTCACCCCCAGGGATTCCTGTTTGTATTTTTCATGGTTATGTACTGTAAAAGTCCCCGCAGGCATGGCTGGAACCCAGTAGTCATGTAATTTATCAAGAGAGATCTTTTCACCACTACGCCCAATCCGGCCCTGTACAAAGACTAGGTTCTTAGCATGTTCATCATAATGAGTGATTGGTTGTAATGTCTCAATATAAAACTGATCCAACCCCATAGACTGCGATTTCTCTGAACTTGCACTAGGCTGAGGAGCGTTCGGCACACCGAGACCGGTGTAACTTTGGCTGCTGCTGCCCTCAGTTCTTTCCATGCCGGTCCCCACAACTATGTCTGTACGGTCCATCCAATGGGAGCGTACGGCCTCACGTCTTGCTGCCTCTTGTCCATTCACCCTTTTATCTTGCCCTCTATATGAGCTGCAAGACTTGTAGCACTAATAGAACAAGCCACAGCACCTAACACCATAGCCTTCACTAGTAATTGTCTTTTCATTCCCCACACTCTTCCTATTTAAATAACTAGTAAACACACACTTAATATATCTTTCATTATAATTTTAGATTTAAACATCGTCAACACACATAATATAGGCGCCGTCTACTTCTCCTATACATTAGGATCCATATAAGGCACACAAGTTATCTCATGTATATCACATGGACTTTATCACATATAAGAACTCTTTAAGAAGAGCCCTTAGTTAAAGATCTTCAGCAGTTCGACTCTCACCCACACAATACGAAAAGGAGCTAGTACACAGTGTACTAGCTCCTTTGTTATAACCTAAACATAGGCTACATATACTATAAATGATCATGAGGGTAATGAACGTGGAACTCCCCATTTAGATTAAGGGCTTGCATATCTTGACGTTCAATCTTATCAAGCATTTTAGAACGAGCAGTTGTCATGCTACCATCACTATGCTTTCCACCAAAGAGAGCAAACTTAGATTTACCAAGCGTATACATAGTTTGTACATAAAACTCGCCAGAGTGTCCAAATGGTTTATCATAGCCCATGCCTACCGAAATGTGAGGTGTCACATTTACAT
>ERZ791834.1378-NODE-1378-length-11515-cov-26.2434_pt1 | contig 11515 bp, 14 predicted proteins | sample MGYA00510293_ERZ791834 | MGnify/ENA primary metagenome ERZ791834 (study PRJEB30046, sample SAMN00715253) | human gut metagenome | study: EMG produced TPA metagenomics assembly of the A metagenome-wide association study of gut microbiota in type 2...
TCTTGGGCTTCTCCCTGGTTGTCAATCCTGAATTGCTGACAGCTCGTTATATTGCTAATATCATTGACTTCCCAAATGCCCTTTCTGTGGAGCATTTTGCAAACGGCCGTGTTGCCTTGATGGAATTTAAGATCAAGCCAGATAGCAATCTCTGCAATATGAGCCTATCCCAATTCCGAAAGAAATACGGAAACGTCATTGTTTGTGCGATCGAGCGTGGCAATGAACTCACGATTCCAAATGGAGACTTTGTTTTGCAGCCCCAAGACAAGATTTTCGTGACAGGAAATCGGATCGAGATCGTTCTCTTCCACAACAATGTCCGACCTCAAGTCATTAAGAGCATGATGATGATTGGTGCCGGAAAAATTGCCTACTATCTGCTCAATATCCTCCAGGATGTGCGTCGCAAAATCGATCTCAAGGTCATCGAGGTCAATCGCGAACGAGCTGAATTCTTTAGCCAAGAATTCCCTGACCTCTATGTCGTCCATGGAGACGGAACCGCTAAAGACATTCTTTTAGAAGAGAGTGCCAATAACTTTGATGCTGTGGCTACTTTGACAGGGGTCGATGAAGAAAACATCATCACCTCCATGTTCTTGGATTCTGTCGGAGTCAAAAAGAACATTACCAAAGTCAACCGGACCAGTCTGTTGGAGATCATTGGCGATCAGGATATGACCAGTATTGTCACTCCAAAACGCATCGCTGTAGACACCATTATGCACTTTATTCGCGGGCGCTACAATGCACAGTTTTCAAACCTAGAAGCCTTGCACCATGTCGCAAACGGCCGGATTGAAACCTTGCAGTTTCAAATTAAGGAAGACAACAAACTAACCCAATATCCTCTCTCTGAATTGAAATTGAAGAAGGGCGTTTTGATCGCTGCCATTATTCGAGACGGCAAGGCTATTTTCCCGAATGGGGATGACCGTTTGATGGTAGGGGATCGGATTATCGTGACCACCTTGATTCAAAATGTCACTAAAATCTACGATCTACTTGAGAGGTAAGCCTGATGAATAGAAGCATGATTCGTTACCTCTTATCCAAACTCCTCTTAATCGAGGCAGGTCTCCTAATCGTTCCCCTAGTGGTCGCTGCAATCTATCGGGAACCTGCCAAGGTCTTTGTCTCTATTGGAGCAACCATGGCCATCCTACTTGCGTTTGGCCTCCTTGGTAGTTTTCACAAACCTAAGGATTTTCACATCTATGCTAAGGAAGGAGTCCTGATTGTAGCACTTTGTTGGATCCTATGGTCCTTCTTTGGTGCCCTTCCCTTTGTCTTTTCGGGCCAAATTCCAAACATTATCGATGCCTTCTTTGAAGTCAGCTCCGGCTTTACAACAACAGGGGCAACGATTTTAGACGATGTGGGTGTCCTCAGCCACTCTCTCCTCTTTTGGCGTAGTTTTACCCACTTGATAGGGGGGATGGGAGTATTGGTCTTTGCCCTTGCGATTATGGACAATAACAAGAACAGCCACCTTGAAGTCATGAAGGCAGAGGTTCCTGGTCCAGTGTTTGGCAAGGTCGTTTCCAAATTAAAAAACACGGCTCAAATTCTCTACTTCTTGTACTTGGGTTTGTTCTTCCTCTTTGTGGTTCTTTATTTCCTTGCTGGCATGCCCCTGTATGATAGTTTTGTCATCGCCATGGGGACAGCTGGTACTGGGGGCTTTACTGTCTTTAACGATGGGATCGCCCACTACAATAGTAGTTTGATCACCTATTTGGTCAGTATCGGGGTCTTAGTCTTCGGGGTTAACTTTAACCTCTACTACTTCCTCATGATTCGAAAATTCAAGGCCTTCTTTAAAGATGAGGAATTGCGAACCTACATTACTATTGTAATCCTATCTAGCGTATTGATTGCCTACAATTGCCTTCACCTTTATGCTAATGTTGCGAAGAGCTTTGAGATTTCCTTCTTCCAAGTTTCCAATATCATCACCACCACCGGTTTTGGTTATGGGACAACGGAAAAATGGCCTCTCTTTTCTCAGTTCATCCTCTTGATGCTGATGGTGGTCGGTGGGTCTGCTGGCTCGACCGCTGGGGGGTTAAAAGTCATTCGGTGCTTGACCTTGTGGCGAATCGCAAAAAATCAGGTTCTTTCGACCTTGTCTCCAAATCGCGTTTTGACCTTGCATGTCAACGATACGGTACTCGATAAGGATACCCAACATCAGATCCTCAAGTACTTTACAATATACAGTTTTATTACGATCGGCTTACTCTTTGTAGTGAGTCTAGACAACAATAACTTCATGACGGTTGTCAGTGCTGTCTTTAGTTGTTTCAACAATATTGGACCTATGATTGGTACGGGTCAAACCTTCTCCATCTTTAGTCCGATTTCAAAACTGTTACTTTCCTTAGCCATGATTGCCGGACGGCTTGAAATCTATCCAATGATTCTGCTCTTCCTGCCTAAAACATGGTCTAAACGTTGATAGACAGCTCTTGTACAAAAAATACCCTTAGAAACATAATTTCTAAGGGTATTTCTGTTTATTTGTGATCGTCCTATTTTGATTCTTCATTTCGTCTCAGACTAAAGTGGTCTGGTAGAGGGTCTGGTCCCGCTTGGGTACCAGGATGGCATCGCAAGATTCTCGCAACCCCCATCAAGACACCTTTCACACCAAAGCGTTCAATCGCTTGGATCATATAATTGGAACAGGTCGGTTGAAAGCGACAAGAAGGTGGAAATATGGGAGAGATCCATTTTTGATAGCCTCTGACCATAGCAATCAGGATTTTTTTCATGATTTTTTAGATTTAGTCACTGCTAGATTGTGCAACTGGCTAATTTCTTTTTTGTTCAAGCGACGGTATTCACCCGGACGAAGTCCTGAGACATCTAGGTTTCCAAACTGGGTTCGGGAGAGTTTGTCCACTAAAAGTCCTACAGCTTCAAACATCTTTTTGACCTGGTGGTTGCGCCCTTCATGAATGGTCAACTGAACCACTGAACGGTTCTTTTCAACATCCACTTTTAAGATCTCATAAGTCGCTGGCTTGGTTTTCTTGCCATCAATGGTCACCCCTCGTGTTAAGGGACGCAAATTTTCCTTATTGGCAATCCCTTTGACACGCGCCACATAGACCTTATCAATCTCATTACGTGGGTGAATCATCTCATCTGTAAAATCACCATCATTGGTCAAAATCAAGACACCAGATGTATCCCAGTCCAAACGTCCTACTGGATAGATGCGCTCTGGCACTTGAGATAAAAGGTCAACGACTGTTGTCCGCCCTTTATCATCCGATACACTAGAGATGACGCCACGTGGCTTATTTAAAAGATAGTAGACCTTTTCTTCGTTGTAGATTGGAGTGCCTTCTACTTCAACCTGATCACCGGTCTTAATAATGGTCGCTAATTCACGCACAACTTGGCCATTGACCGTCACCAAGCCTTGCTTGATCAGTTCTTCGGCCTTGCGACGACTAGCCACTCCTGCATGGGCAATATATTTGTTAATTCTCATCTAGTTCCTCTGTTCTCTCTGAAAATAATTGACCTTCCTCTGGATCGATGTCCACTTCCTCAACCTTTGGTAATTCCTCCAAATGATTGATTCCCATATAATCCAAAAAATACTCCGTCGTGATATACAAATTGGGACGCCCGAGGACTTCTTTTTTTCCATCTTCACGGATCAGATCAAATGACAGTAGCTTGGTGATGGCACCACTGGAATTGACACCTCGAATATCATCGACCTCCACGCGGGTGATCGGTTGCTTATAAGCAATGATTGACAAGGTTTCGAGGGCAGCCCGAGACAAACTTTGGTTCATGGGCGTTCTAGAATAGTCTCGTAAAACCGAAGCGTAGTCTGCCTTTGTCACCAATTTATAACGGGAAGCTGTCTCCATCAAACACAGACTGGTATCTGTGTCCTCCTGGTATTTTTGGCTTAATTTTTCTAAACTTTGCACCACACCTGTCGGAGGTAAAGAGAGAAGGTCTGCGATTTGTCTGGCAGTAATTCCTTCTTCACCCGCTACAAATAAGAGTGCTTCAATTTCAGCTAATTTGCTCATGTTCAATCCTATTTAAGTAAATTTCTCCAAAAGCCCTATCCTGGATCACCGTTACTTCTTGAATCTTGATCAATTCAAGGGTTGCAAGAAATAGAGTAATGACCTCTTGGAGATCCGTTGCTTCTAGAAACAAGTCCTGCAAGAGAACTTGTGAGCGATCGTGGAATCGGTGACGCAGCTGGTCCATCAGATCCTCAATCTTGTATTCATCCTTTACAATGGTCGTATGGTTCTGACGGAATTCTTCTTTTTTCTTGGTCAATAGTTTTGAGAAAGCCAAGAAAAGATCCACCGTTGTACGATCGTGAAGCAATTCCGTATCGTCGTAGACCAATTCCATCTTGGGTTTTGAATAATAAAGGGCGCGCTCCTCGTGCTGTGAGGCCATCAACTCTCCTAATTGCTTGTAAGTACGGTACTCTTCCAATTGAGAAAGGAGGTCCTGCTCGGGATCCTCTGCTTCATCCATCTCCTCTGCAACCTTAGGAAGAAGTCTTCGACTCTTGATCAAGGTTAGTTGACTAGCCATCAGCATGTATTCCCCTGCTACCTCTAGTTTCATAGCCTGGAGAGTCGCCAGATAAGCCAGATACTGTTCGATCACCTCAATCAAGGGGACCTCATAAATATCCATCTGGTATTTAGAGACCAAGTGGAGCAAGAGGTCCAAAGGCCCTTCAAAATCTTTAATTTTAATATCCATTATTTATATTTTTCTAATGTCACCATGGTTTTTAGGCCCAATTCACGCGCAATACTAAAGAGATCCACACCGAGTTCACGTTGTTTCAAAATATATTGCTCACGAATCGATTGCGCCGAAAGGTCTTGATTCCCTTTTTCGATCAAGAAGGCTTCTAATTGTCGAAATCCCCACTGACGGGAGTAGCATTTTCCTTTATTATCAAAGAGATAAATACCATCTAGGAAGAGTTGCAATTCATCCAGTAACGGCTCTGGAACCTTTAAAACCCGTTTTTGGCCATCTTTGCCCACTCGAATGACGTGAAAGTCCAGCTGAATATCTTCGACCTTGACTTGGAGGATCTCACTTGGCAATAAGCCCATCTCCAGAATCAACAAGGCCATCAAGCGTCCCTGAGGGTTAGTTGATTCTTCCCAAAAATGGGTCAGATCCAACAATTCCCGATCATGGGTCTTGGCCGGTTGAATTTTAGGCAATACCAAACGATGGTATTCAGAAATAAAGCGTTCTTGATACAAATAATATAAAAATTGGTTGACGGCAGATAATTTTCGTTTTTGAACCGCCGGTTTAAAATCTTTAATCGAAGCTTGGTAAATTCTCAAATTTGTCGGTGTCACTTTTCCATGGATCGACTCAATAAACTGGTCCAAATCATAGAAATAGGCTGACTGAGAATTTTCACTTAGTTCTTTTTGATCAATAAAACTTGCAATAAATTCTTTCATTTTGGAATCATCTCGTATTCATTTGAAAAATCATGCATTAGCGAATTGATGGCTTTAAGAATCGATTTCCGTGTAATAATCCCTTGGAAATACCCTTCTTCATCCACCACTGATAAGAAGGAGTCATCCACCAACTTGTGAAGGACTTCTGTCAAATTGAAGTCTAAGCCGATGACCCCGACCCCTTTTTTTGCAACGTCTACGATATCCATCGAGGCAAAAGTCTCCTCAGGAATCCCGTGTTTCAATTGATAAGATAGAATATCCGTTAGGGAGATCGTCCCCACAAACTTGCGTTCATCCGTCACTACCGGAATACGACTATAGCTAATCTGGCTCAACAACAAGACAGCATGGTCTACATTGTGGTTATCAATCAAGACCGCTAAATTTTTGGCTGGAGTTAAGAACGTCTCTTCCTGCGCCAGCAAGAAACGTTCAAATTCCTTTGCTATCATCTGCTAAACTCCTTTGTCAATTCAGGGTACAATTCATGATCTCGCGTATAATACTCTACCTTGAAGTTCGAATCGGTAATCTCTATCTTGGCATACAAACACTCTCGAATCAGACCACGAGGTTGGCTAACAGATCCAGGATTCACAAAGAGGGTTCTTCCTTCCTTCCAAGCATCTGGGATATGAAGGTGGCCGTATAGACAGATATCTGCTTCCTCCTCTTGGGCCCACAGATCCAATTTTTGAAAACTAAAATTGATCTGGAAGAGATGTCCGTGGGTCTGGATGATCCGTGTTGGCCCCAGTTGGGTCACCAAGCGTTCCGGATAGCCTTCATAAAAATCCATATTTCCTTGGACAACGTGGATCCCTTCCCAGACAGGATCATCACTTTTTAGTTCAGAATCCCCATTGTGAAAGATCCCATCGACCTGACCTAGGTATTTTTCTTTAATAGCTTCAACAATGGAGCGGTCTCCATGCGAGTCACTCATAACGATGATTGTTTGCTTTGCCATGATGGAAATACCTCCAATAACTTTTTAACAGCTAAAGCACGATGTGATTGTGTATTTTTTTCTTCTAGCGTTAATTCAGCAGCAACACGGCCCGTTTCCCCAACTAAGAAGAGAGGGTCATATCCAAAGCCATGTTCCCCTTTGGGCTCAAAATTAATATACCCTGGCCAATCTGCTTCCACCACTAGGCTTTCCTTGCCTGGTCTTGCAACCACCAAGGTCGTATGGAACTGAGCTGAGCGATCTTTCAAGTCAAAAACCATGGCCAATTCGTGCAACAATTTCGCATTGTTTTCCGCATCTGTCGCACCAACTCCCGCAAAGCGAGCTGACCAAACTCCTGGTAAGCCTCCCAAGATATCCACCTTCAAACCTGAATCATCCGCTAAGACTGTTTTCCCAGTTAGCTCTGCAATCGTTTCAGCTTTTAGGCGGGCATTCTCTTCAAAGGTCATCCCTGTCTCTTCGACTTCTGGAAGCTCTGGGTATTGATTGAGATTTTCCACTTCAAAGCCCAGCTTTTCAAACATATTACGGAATTCTTTGGTTTTTCCCTCATTTCGAGTCGCAATGAGAATCGTATCTTTGACCTTGTCTTGACCCAAGAAGGCTTCCAAATCCACCCCATCACTTGGCAAATGCAAGTAAAGCAATTTCCCTTTTTCAACCAAGAGCAAGGCTCCTTGACGCTGTACAATCTCAAAAGCTCTTCCCTTGACTTCATTCAAGATTTCGGTCAAAAAGGTTAGAAAACGGAAGGCTGAACCATAGCGCATCACCGATAGATTGAGAGGGAATCCTTCAGGATCCTTGGCAAAGAGAAGTTCCAGCTGATCTAACAGAGTGGAAGCTTCCACAGGCACTTGACTAAATTGGTTGTAGTCTGCATCTTCTCCCCATTGGGCTATATACCAATCTTGGGGATCTTTGTATTCAAATAGTTTGTCACTCATAAATTTACATGCTCCACATTCACTGAACGTTCTAGCCATTTTTCGGCAATCGCTGCAAAGCTATTGGCATTTGCAGTGGTATAAAAGCAGTGGGTCTGCTCTAAGAGTTCGCGACTCTTATTGAGCTCAAAATAGTTTAATAAAACGGAAATATCCCGAACACACTCTGCTCCACTATCAATCAATTTGACATCCGGTCCCATTACATTTTGAATGATCGGTTTTAAAAGGGGATAGTGGGTGCATCCCAAGACTAAGGTATCAACCTTTCCAACTAGTGGTTTTAGGGTTTCGTAAACTACCTTTTTGGTCACACTGGATGCCAACTCGTTTGATTCTACTAAAGGAACAAACTTGGGACAAGCTAAACTGGTGACTTTCATATCTGGTGCCAGACTTTGAATCTTCTCTTTATAAATTCCAGAAGAAACCGTCATCGGTGTCCCAATGACCCCAATTTTTTGATGGGTCGTCGATTTAATGGCTGCCGAAGCTCCGGGCAAGATCACTCCCAAAACGGGAATATCAAGTTTCTCCTTGACTTCTTCCCAAACCACTGCCGTCGCTGTATTACAGGCTAAGACAATCATCTTGACATTTTTGGTCAGAAGGAAGTTCACCATCTGCCAAGTATACTCGCGAATTTGGTCTGCTGGTCTAGGACCATAAGGTGCACGCGCTGAATCTCCAATATAGACGACATCTTCGTGAGGAAGCTGACGGAGCAATTCGCGGACAACAGTTAGGCCCCCTACTCCAGAATCTAAAAAACCAATCGGTCGGTTATCCATATCTCTTCCTTCCAAAAGGAGGGACTAAGAAATTCCTCCAAGCCCCTCTCATTTATTATCGTGAGATTGCCCCACTCTTATTTTTTCTTGTTTTTCACCATTGCTGATTTTTGTTGGTTCACAATTTGGCGATAGACTTGTTGAACTTTTGCTTCGCTTGGACGTTGGCCGCTCGCACCTAAAAGCGTACGGACTGCTTCAACATTCAAACGTGGGTTTGATGCAAATTCTTTTTCAAATTGACGACGAAGCAAGAACATTCCTGCAACCATCCCACCAAAGAAAGCTAAAATAATCAACAAAATTCCTAAAAAGAGATTCATACAATTTTCTCCGATCCATTATTTTTACATAACTATCATTATATCAGACAATCGCTTATTTTTCAATGTCAAAGCCGTAGAGTGTCGCAAGATAATCTTCTGGTTTTTCTGCGCGACGAATCAAACGGGCCTGCCCATCTTCTTGAAGCAAAACTTCTGCTGAACGCAACTTAGCATTGTACTGATACCCCATTGAAAATCCATGGGCTCCAGTGTCATGGATCACGAGCAAATCTCCAATCTCCGTCACGGGTAATTCACGTTGTTTCGCAAATTTATCGTTATTTTCACAGAGACTTCCCACGACATCGACTACTTCAGTCGGTTTCTCTGGACGATCCATATTGGTGATATGGTGATAAGCACCGTACATAGCCGGTCTAAGAAGATTCACAGCTGAAGCATCGACACCCACATAGGTCCGGTAGGTTTTCTTTTTATGCGTCACTCTGGTTACCAAGAGGCCGTGTGAAGCCAGCATAAAGCGACCAAGCTCGGTATAGATTTTCACATGACCAAGTCCTGCCGGTTTGAGAATCTCATCAAAAACACGATGCACGCCCTCCCCAATAATGGCAATATCATTTGGTTCTTGCTCTGGCTTGTAATTGACCCCAACCCCACCAGAAAGGTTGATGAAGCCCAAGTGAACACCTGTTTTCTCGACGACTTCTACTGCCAATTCAAAAAGTTGACGCGCTAGCTCTGGATAGTAGTCGTTGGATACAGTATTAGAAGCCAATAAAGCGTGAATGCCAAACTCTTCCACACCTAGTTCTTTCAACTCGATAAAGGCTTGGATCAATTGCTCCTTGGTCATGCCAAACTTAGCTTCTTCAGGATTGTCCATAATATCGGTTCCCAGTTCAAAAACTCCACCAGGATTATAGCGGCAAGAAATAACCTTGGGGATGCTGGTCACAGACTTCAAGAAAGCAATGTCTTCATAGGCGTCCAGATTGATCGTTGCCCCTAATTCTCTAGCATAGACAAATTCATCAGCTGGCGTGTTGTTAGAAGAAAACATGATTTCTTTTCCACTAAAGCCCAGTTTATCTGCCATCAACAATTCGACATAGCTGGCCGTGTCAACTCCACAGCCCTCTTCTTGCAAAATTTTTAGGATCGATGGGTTAGGAGTCGCCTTGATGGCAAAATATTCCTTAAATCCTTCATTCCAAGCAAAAGCTTGATGGAGGGCACGCGCTGTTTCACGAATTCCTGCTTCGTCATAGAGATGGAAAGGGGTCGGAAATTTTTGGGTCAGGCTTTCTAATTGTTCACGGGTTACAAAAGGTGTTTTCATAAGCGCTCATTTCTATACTTTAGTCACTATTAGTATAGCACAAGTCGGAAGACAAAAAAAGCCGAGGCAACTGCCCCAGCTCAATTGCTCTTTGATTAGTCGTTTCTTCCGAAGATACGAAGAAGGCTGATAAAGAGGTTGATAAAGTCAAGATAAAGTTCCAAAGCCATCGCTACTGCCCAACCTGTAGCAGGTTGACCATTTGTTTGATCATAGACATAGCGAATCTTTTGGTTATCCCAAGCTGTCAATCCTGCAAAGAGGAAGACAGAGATAATACTCAAGATATAGTCCATTCCAGAACTTCTCAAGAACATGTTCACAACAGAAGCGATGATCACACCGATCAAGACTCCCATCAAGGCACGTCCCATACCAGACAGGTCTTTTTTCACGACGCGTCCGATAGCTCCCATGACAATAAACATCAAGGCACTGACCAAGAAAGCCTTATAGACAGTTGCTTGCATGTAGCGAGCAATGATAAAGCTCAAGGTAAAGCCATTCAAAGCTGAGTAGATCAAGAAGATCGGAAGAGCAGCAAAGACCAAGATCAATTCTACAACCACTGCTGCATAGTAAACCATTGGTGCTGTTGTCAAGATTTGAACGAAGAAATCTTGAAAGACCGTCATCATAAGACCAGACACAAGGGCTGAAATCCCAACACCGATCCCAACTAATGAGTAGATTTTGTTATAAAAAGCATTCAATCCACTTTGTTCTTGGATTACTGAATCATTATACATATAAACAAGTTCCTTTCAAATTTGTTTACTATGATTTTAACATTTTTCGATGAAAAAATCTCCTTTTGGCCATCTTTTTACGCCAAGGTTCTGAAGCTTCCTTAACAGCCCAGTATTTATCCACCATCGTCACTACGAAGGATTCTTTGTAGCGAGGCGGGGCAAGGGTAGCACCCCACATATGTTTAATAATGATGTCTTCTTCCTTGGCATTGAGATCTGTGATCTTTCGTGCATTTCTCACGGCAATGCGGGGATGGATCCAGGCGTGACTTTTCGTAAACTTGGTCTCGCGCCAATCATAGTAAAAGAGGTCATGCAAGAGGCCACCCCGAGCCGTACTTTTAGCATCCCAACCAAATTTTTTAGCCAGTTTATAACTGGTATAGCTAACATGAATGGAATGCTCCAAACGATTGGAATGAATATGGTGGGGAATGTCAGCTAATTTTTGAACCTTAGGATGCTGGATCAGATGGCCTACATAGGTCATGTATTCTTTGTCACGATGATATTGCATAAGATAACCACCTTTCGTTGATAAGCTCTCCCAATAAGATCTCCATCAACTTCTTCTTACAGGTTAAGTATACTTCTTTTTCTCAAAATTTCCTTAAAGAAAACATCAAAATTCCTGCTGCCACTGCAACATTCAAACTCTCGGCCCGACCTGGCATAGGAATATGAACCAGCTGGTCTGCTTGTGCCGCCATTTCCTGGCTGATGCCATTTCCTTCATTCCCCATAACCAGAATAAACTGATCGGTCTGAGGAAGCTGACGGTAGTCAATGGAAGCTTCTGAAAGCGTCGTTGCGAGAACTGCTAGATGAGATTGCGCAGCTCGTTCCAATAGTTCTTCTCGATCCAGTTTCCAGATAGGAATATGGAAATGACTGCCCTGCATGGATCGAAGGG
>ERZ791834.1389-NODE-1389-length-11388-cov-2.86517_pt1 | contig 11388 bp, 7 predicted proteins | sample MGYA00510293_ERZ791834 | MGnify/ENA primary metagenome ERZ791834 (study PRJEB30046, sample SAMN00715253) | human gut metagenome | study: EMG produced TPA metagenomics assembly of the A metagenome-wide association study of gut microbiota in type 2...
TTATTTTATAAAATTTTATATCAAATAAGTTCGATTGTTCTTTAGTAAATACATTATATTTTTATTATCTTTTAGTAAAAAAAGAACTCCCGTTTGGAAGTTCCTCTATATTATAATTCTTCACCATTAGAAGCAATAACTTTCTTATACCAATCATAAGAATCTTTTTTGCTTCTTTCTAATGTTCCATTACCTTCATTATCTCTATCTACATAGATAAATCCGTAACGTTTTTTCATTTCACCTGTTGTAAATGAAACACAGTCAATACATCCCCATGGAGTATATCCCATTAAATCAACACCATCTTCTTCAACAGCTTTTTTCATTTCTTCGATATGAGCTCTTAAGTAATCAATACGATATGGATCATGGCATGAACCATCTTCTTCTTTAACATCAATTGCTCCAAAACCATTTTCTACAATAAATAATGGTTTTTCATATCTTTCATAGAACATATTTAATGCATATCTTAATCCTTCTGGATCAATAGCCCATCCCCAATCTGATTCTTTAATATATGGGTTTTTAACTGAATGTTCACTTGAACCATCTGTTGATTTTGAAACATCTTTTGTGACTGTTGAATCTACAACATTTGTCATATAATAACTAAAGCCAATATAATCAACAGTACCTTCAGCTAATGCTTTTTTATCTTCTTCAGTGATATCAATATTGAATCCTTTTCTTTCAAACATTTTTAAAGCATAAGCAGGATAATGTCCACGGCATTGTACATCGCAGAAGAAGAAACGATTATGCATTTGTTGTTGTGCTAATACTTGATCGGCTGGACGACAACTAAATGGATAAATTGGAACCATAGAAATCATATTTCCAATTTTGAAATCAGGATTGATTTCTTTACCAATTTTTACTGCTTTAGCAGATGCTACTAATGTATGATGTCCACAGATATACATTGCTTCTTCTGGATTATCATAGTTTCCAAAATGAGCTCCACTGTTTGTCCAACCAAAGATATCGTTTTTAAAGTTCATTTGGTTATTGATTTCATTGAAAGTCATCCAATATTTAACTTTGTTTTTATATCTTTTGAAACATACTTCTGCAAATTTAACAAAGAAATCAATTGTTTTACGGTTCATAAATCCACCGTATTCTTTAGCTAAATGATAAGGCATTTCAAAATGTGATAATGTAATAACAGGTTCAATACCATATTTTAATAATTCATCAAAAACATCATCATAGAATTGTAATCCTTCTTCATTAGGTTCATCTTCATCACCTAATGGGAAAATTCTTGTCCATGCAATTGATGTTCTAAAACATTTAAATCCCATATCCGCAAACATAGCGATATCTTCTTTATAATGTCCATAAAAATCAATTCCTACATGATTAGGATAATATTTACCTTCTACCACACCATCAGTGATTTCTCTAGGTACTCCACGTGCTCCTGCTGTCATAACATCCGCTACAGAATATCCTTTAGAAGTATTTAATACTCCTCCTTCAAATTGGTGAGCAGCTAACGCTCCACCCCATAAAAAGTCTTTTTGTAAAGCCATATACTACCTCCGTCTTCTTTTTTATCATTATACCATAAGGTTATAAATCTATAAAATATTCTCTTATCATTTAAACCAACATTTACAAAAATCAGCTTATAAAAGTAATCATTGTAAATAATATTTACAAAAAAAGCCAGAGAATATTCTCTAACTTTTAGCCCTCGAGAATATCCCAAGGTTTTCTATCAATGATTGTGAGTATATTTTGATATCCTATAAATTAGAATACCCCATTAAATCTTCATCAACTGCACGTGCCACTTCACGTCCTTCTCTAATTGCCCAAACAACTAAAGATTGACCTCTACGCATATCACCAGCAACATACAATTGTTTTTGATTTGTTTGGTAATTTTCATCTGCCACATTTCCTCTTGGTGTAAGTTTTACATCAAAAGCTTTAGCAACATAATCTTCGCAGCCTACAAATCCTGCAGCAATTAAAACAATATCTGCATCTAATGTTTTTTCGCTTCCTTTAACAGGAACCATTTGCATGCGATCTTCTACTTGTTTTGATTCAAGTGAGACAATAACGACTTGTTTTACATTTCCTTTATCATCTTTAATAAACTCTTTAACAGTTGTTTGATAAAGACGAGGATCATGTCCAAAGACAGCAATAGATTCATTTTGTCCATAATCTGTCTTTTTCACACGTGGCCATTCAGGCCATGGATTTGAATCCAAACGTTCATGAGGTGGTTCTGGCATCATTTCTAATTGAATAACTGCTTTACATCCTAAACGAATAGCTGAACCAACACAATCATTACCAGTATCTCCACCACCAATAACAAGTACATTTTTACCTTTTGTTTCAACAAAAGTTTGATCTTCTAATTGACTATTAAGTAATGATTTAGTAATTCCAGTTAAATAATCAACAGCAAAGTAAATACCTTTAGCATCTCTCCCTGGTGCTTTAATATCTCTAGCTTTTTTACTACCACAAGCAAGAATAACACGATCAAATTCTTTATATAATTGTTGAACTTGTTTTTTATTTTCAATACCGGCATTTGTTTTAAAAACAACACCTTCTTCTTCCATTAATTCAATACGACGATCAATAATATGTTTTTCAAGTTTCATGTTAGGAATACCATACATTAATAGCCCTCCTAAACGATCTTCTCTTTCAAAGACTGTTACTTGATAACCTCTTTTATTTAATTGATCGGCTGCTGCAAGTCCTGAAGGGCCTGACCCAATAATTGCTATTTTTTTATCAATACGATGTTTAGGTGGATGGGGTTGCATCCAATTGGAAGCATAAGCTGTTTCAATAATTGCATTTTCATTTTCTCTTACGGTAACGGGATTTCCATTTAATCCACAAGTACATGCTGCTTCACATAAAGCAGGACATACTCTTGATGTGAATTCTGGAAAATTATTTGTTTTTAAAAGTCTTTTTAAAGCGGCTTTATAATTTTTATGGAAAATTAAATCATTCCATTCAGGTATCAAGTTGTTTAGTGGACAACCTGATACCATTCCTTGAATCATTTTTCCATTTTGACAGAAAGGAACTCCACAATCCATGCAGCGAGCTCCTTGGCATGATTGTTCATCACGAGATAATGGTTTATGAAATTCATTAAAGTTCTTAATACGTTTTAATGGTTCAACTTCTGTTGATACTTGTCTTTCTATTTCTAAAAATCCTGTTGGCTTTCCCATAATCTACATTCCTTTCTTAAAAGCATTGAATGCTTCTACTTTTGCTTGTTCATTTGTAAGTCCTTGTTGTTCAAATGAACTAATAAGTGACATCATACGTTTATAATCATGAGGAACAACTTTTTTGAAGTGTGCAACTTCATTTCCAAAGTCATCTAAAATCTTTTTCGCAACATTTGAATTTGTATATTGATAATGTTTTTGAATCATTTCTTTTAATTGATCTTCATCATAACGTGATTTCACATTTTTATATTCTACGAGTTCTTTATTGACATGTTCATAGAATGTATTATCTGGATCATAAACATATGCAATACCTCCAAACATACCAGCAGCAAAGTTACGCCCTGTTTTTCCTAAAACAACAACCATACCACCTGTCATATATTCAAGACCATGATCTCCAATACCTTCAACAACGGCATGTGCTCCTGAGTTACGTACGGCAAATCTTTCACCAGCAACTCCATTGATATAAACTTCACCAGATGTTGCTCCATATAAAGCAACGTTACCAATGATAATATTATCTTCTGGTTTAATTGTTGAATCTTTTGGTGGTACCACAATTAATTTACCACCTGATAAGCCTTTTCCAAAGTAGTCATTACTATCTCCATAAAGATGTAATGTTAAACCTTGAGGAATGAAAGCACCAAATGATTGACCACCTGCTCCATAGCAGTTAACTTTGAAAGTATCTTCTTCTAATGATGTTCCATATTTCTTCGTAATTTCTGATCCAAAGAGTGTTCCAAATGAACGATCGATATTTGTAACATGGACATCAATTTCTTTACCTTGATGTTTATCTAAAGCTTCTTTAAATTGTTTATAAAGAACTGTTGTATCTTTGACTTCATTTAATTTGAAATCATATTCATTATTTTTTTCATGACGACTATGTTTACTAGATGTAAATGGATTATTTAAGATTTTTGATAAATCAATATTTTCAACATCATCCTTAGGTTCTAATAAATCACTACGACCAACCATTTCATCAACTGTTTTGAATCCAAGCTGAGCCATATATTCTCTTAATTCTTGAGCAATGAAACGCATAAAGTTTTCAACATATTCAGGTTTGCCTTTAAAACGTTTTCTTAAAATAGGATTTTGTGTAGCAACCCCTACTGGACATGTATCTAAGTTACATACTCTCATCATAACGCAGCCCATTGTTACAAGTGGTGCTGTCGCAAAACCAAATTCTTCTGCTCCAAGTAAAGTAGCAATTGCGAGATCTCTACCTGTCATGAGTTTACCATCTGTTTCAATAACAACACGGCTTCTTAAATCATTCATGATCAATGTTTGATGAGCTTCTGCTAAACCTAATTCCCATGGAAGACCTGCATTATAAACTGAGTTTTTAGGAGCAGCCCCTGTCCCTCCATCATATCCTGAAATAAGGATAACACCAGCACCTGCTTTAGCAACACCGGCAGCAACTGTTCCAACACCAGCTTCTGATACAAGTTTAACTGAAATACGTGCTTCTTTATTAGCATTCTTTAAGTCATAAATCAATTGTGCTAGGTCTTCAATTGAATAAATATCATGATGTGGTGGTGGTGAAATTAAGCTAACCCCTGGTGTAGAGTGTCTTGTTTTGGCAACCCATGGATAAACTTTACCACCTGGTAAGTGTCCACCTTCTCCTGGTTTTGCTCCTTGTGCCATTTTAATTTGAATTTCATTGGCACTACATAAGTATTCACTTGTTACTCCAAAACGTCCTGAGGCAACTTGTTTAATAGCTGAACATTTACTATCACCATTAGGAAGTGTTTCAAATCTTTCTGGATCTTCTCCACCTTCACCACTGTTTGACTTACCATGTAATCTATTCATTGCAATCGCCATTGTTTCATGTGCTTCTTTTGAAATTGATCCATAAGACATCGCACCTGTTTTAAATCTTCTAACAATTGATTCCACAGGTTCAACTTCTTCAATTGGAATTGATTTTGTCTTTTTAAATTGCATTAAACCTCTTAAGTTTAAATGTGCTCCTTCTTCATCAATCATTTTTGAATATTCTTTAAATAATTGATAATCACCTAAACGTGTTGCTTGTTGTAATTTATGAATCGTTGCTGGATTATATAAATGTTCTTCTTTTCCTGATCTTTCTTTATGATCGCCGGCACTGTTTAATGAGATGTCTACATCTAATCCAAGTGGATCATATACTTGATCATGTCTATATTCGACATCTTTTTCAATATCTTTAATTGTTTTTCCTTCAATACGACTTACTGTTTTAGAAAAATATTTATTCACTAAATCACTTGATAAACCGATTGCTTCAAAGTTTTGTGATCCACGATAAGATTGAATTGTACTAATTCCCATTTTAGAAGCAATTTTAACAATACCATGTAAAATACCACTATTATAATCATCAACGGCTGCATAATAATCTTTATCTAATAAACCTTGATCAATTAAATCAAAGATTGTATCTTGTGCTAAATAACCATTGATAGCTGAAACACCATATCCAAGCAATGTCGCATAATGATGTACTTCTCTTGGTTCAGCTGATTCAAGAATTAAAGCTAAACTGTTACATTTTTTAGTTCTTACTAAATAAGAGTTAACAGCTCCAACAGCTAATAACGAAGGAATTGGTAAATGGTTATCATCTACTGCCCTATCTGATAAAATAACAATATTACATCCTTCATGATAACGTTTATCTACTTCTACAAAAACACGATCAATTGCTTTTTCTAATGAAGTATTTTTAATATATGTAATATTAACTTCACCTACTTTAAAGCCTTCTTTTTTCAAGTTTTTGATTTTTAAAATATCTGTATTACTTAAAATAGGGTGATTGATTTTTAATAAATGACAGTTTTCTGGTTTATCTTCCAACATATTTCCATCTCGACCAATACAAATACTTGTTGAAGTAATGATTTCTTCACGAATAGCATCGATTGGTGGATTGGTTACTTGTGCAAACAATTGTTTAAAGTAATTAAATAATGGTGGATGTTTTGTTGATAAAGCTGCAATTGGTGTATCATTTCCCATTGCTACAATATTTTCATTACCAGTTAAAGCTAAATTTTTAATATAGTTTGTATCTTCATAACTATAACCATGAATCTTTTGTAATTTAGTTAATTCTTCTCCTTCGTATCTTTCTACTCTAATACTAGGAATTCTCATATCTTTTAAATTAATTAAATTGCTTTCCAACCATTCTCCATAAGGTTGTTTTGTTGCATACGTTTCCTTTAAAACATCATCTTCAATAAGTTCACCTTTAACAGTATCAACTAATAACATTTTTCCAGGTCTTAGTCTTTCTTTTAAAATAATATCTTTAGCTGGAATATCTAATGATCCTACTTCTGAAGATAATACTAAATAATGATCTTTTGTAATGTAATAACGTGATGGTCTTAAACCATTTCTATCTAAGATAGCCCCCATGATGTCTCCATCACTAAATAAGATAGATGCTGGTCCATCCCAAGGTTCCATAAGTGTAGCATTATATTCATAGAAATCTTTTTTTGCTTGTGACATGCTTTTATCATTTTCATAAGGTTCTGGAATACACATCATAACAGCTCTTGGAAGTTCCATACCTGACATTACTAAAAATTCCAATGTATTATCTAACATAGCTGAATCGGAACCATTGACATCAACAACTGGATATACTTTTGAAGTATCCACAACATCTGTTTGCATGTTTTCTTCTCGACAGAGCATGTTATTCGCATTTCCTTTAATTGTATTGATTTCACTATTGTGAACAATAAATCTATTAGGATGGGCTCTTTTCCATGATGGCATTGTATTTGTTGAGAAACGTGAATGAACTAAAGCAATGGCACTTTTATAACTTTTATCTTGTAAATCTTTAAAGAATAATCGAAGTTGTTGTACTAAGAACATTCCTTTATAAACAATTGTACGACTTGAAAGTGAACATACATAAGTATCTTCAAATTGACTTTGTTCAAAAATTCTTCTCACTTGATATAATTTTCTATCAAAATCTAAACCACAATTTACGCCATGAGGTTTTTTAATAAATACTTGGACAATATATGGCATGGCATCTAATGCTTTTTTCCCTAAAACACTAGGTACAGTTGGTACAGCACGCCAACCTAAAAATTCTAATCCTTCTTTTTTAACAACTGTTTCAAACATTTTTTTGACACGTAAACGTACTTTTTCATCTTGAGGCATAAAGAACATTCCAACTCCATAATGTCCTTTTTGAGGTAATGTAAAATCTTTAATAATCTTTTGAAAATATTCATTTGGTATTTGTGTTAAGATTCCTACACCATCTCCAGTTTCCCCTGCTGCATCCTTTCCAGCACGATGTTCTAATTGTTCAACGATTTTTAAAGCATCATCTACTGTTTTATAAGTTTTTAATCCTTTGATATTAACAACGGCCCCTATTCCGCAGTTATCATGTTCAAATGACTGATCATATAAACCTACATTTTCTTTGTTCATAAAGGTTCCTCCTTTTTTTGTACAGTTAGAATAGCATATTTAGTAATATGTGTAAAGATTAGCACTTTTTTTATGATTTTCCTAAAAAATAGCTATATTGTATACATTTTTTAATGTTTTATCAATGATTTGATAATCTTTTTTTAGCAAATTAATAAATTTATTTCAAAAGTGAGAAAAATTTTTTTTATTTTTTTTTAATTTATTGGCATTAAATGATAAAAAGAGTAGAATAAATGTAGTATTAATATATGGAAAGAGGAGAAAAATATGGAAGATATGTTTATTGTCGAAACTTCTGCTAGACATATTCACTTAAGTGATAAAGATTTAGCAACTTTATTTGGTGAAGGTCATCAATTAACAAATAAAAAAGATTTATCTCAACCTGGTCAATTCGCTTGTGTTGAAAGAGTAAAAGTAATTGGACCTAAAGGAGAATTAAATATGTCTGTTTTAGGACCTACAAGAAAAGAAACTCAAGTAGAAATTTCTTTAACTGACGCTAGAAGCATTGGGGTTCAAGCATTAATTAGAGAATCAGGAGATATCGAAGGAACTGCTGGATGTAAATTAGTTGGTCCTGCAGGAGAAGTTGAAATTCCTTGTGGCGTGATTGCTGCAAAAAGACATATTCACTTAACACCTGAAGATGCTGAAAAATTTGGAGTAAAAGATAAAGAAATCGTTAAAGTTGAAATTAATACAGATGGACGTTCTTTGATCTTTGGTGATGTTGTTTGTCGTGTAAGCGCTTCATATGCAACAGCTATGCATATTGATACTGATGAAAGTAATGCAGCAGCTTGTGGTAGAGAAGTTTACGGTAAAATCGTTAAATAAGAAAAAGAATGGTTTTAGATATAATTTCTAAAATCATTCTTTTTTTATACCTATAATATCTTACTTCGCCAAATTATGATATAATCTTCGTGGGTGATGACATGAAAATATTAGATACTCTTGGAAAGTCAAAAAAGGCTATTGGTGGTGTTATAGCAATTATAGTTTTAGTTATTGCAATCTTTTTTGCAGGTGTTCATTATGCAAGTGGTAGTAACAATGATAAAATTACTTCAACAACCATTAAAAATCAATTAACTGAAATTAATGAGCTTGCACTTTATTCATATGATTATAGTAAGGTAGGAAAATTTTCTAATAAATTATCTTTTAATGGTTGGAAAATTCCTTTAACACAAAAAACTTTTATTATTACATATGATGGATCTATTAAAGCAGGGATTGATTTAAAACAGGCTAAAATAAGTATCGATAATGAGCAATTAAATATTACTTTACCTGCTGCAAAAATTTTAAGTCATGAAATTGATGAAAACTCTATTGAAGTATATGATGAATCATCAAATATTTTTAATCAGATAAGTATTAACGATTATAAATCTTTTGCGACTAAAGAAAAGAAAAAAAATGAAAAAGAAGCTATTTCTAATGGTATTTTAGAAAAGTCTAAAACAAAAGCTGAACAAACCTTAACCACATATCTACAGGCTATTCCAGAAATTAAAGATCATTATAAATTAAATATTACAATTGAAGATGCAAAAACCGATGAGTAACAAACTCATCGGTTTTCTATTATTATTTATTAACAGCTTTTTTTAATGCAGAACTTGCTTTAAATGCAGGTGCTTTGCTTGCAGCAATTGTCATTGTTTCACCAGTTCTTGGGTTTCTACCTGTTCTTTCACTACGAGTACGAACTTCAAAATTACCAAAACCTTTTAAAGAAACTTTATCTCCTTTAGCTAAAGCATCAGTAACAACTTCAACTAAAGCAGTTACTACTTTATCTACATCAGTTTTTGTTAATTCAGTGCTTGAAGCAATAGCTTCTACTAATTCAGTTTTATTCATTTTTATTATCTCCATTTCTCGAAATTTAGGATAATAAATCCTAGTCATATTCTACTACGTTATCTATTTATTTACAATAAAATAGTATGTATCAATTATAATTCTTCTATAAATTGTTCACATATTTCTTTGGACGTTGCCCATGATGTAACTAGACGTATACATGTATGTTGGTCATCTATTTTAAACATATACGTTGTTATATAGTTTTTATTTATTTTTTCCAACGTTTGTTGATCAACGATTGGAAATATTTGATTAGAAGGACTTTCAATATACATCTTATAGCCTTTATCTTTGAATCCTTTTCTTAATATATCAGCACATTCATTTTCATGTTTTCCTATTTCTAGATATAAGTCATTTTCAAATAAAGCATTAAATTGAACTCCTAATAATCTTCCTTTAGCAAGCATGGCACCTTTTTGTTTAATATGATATCTAAAATCGGTTTTTAATTCATCATTAATAATAACTAAACATTCACCAAATAAGGCTCCCATTTTTGTACCACCAATATAGAAAACATCACTATAAATCGCCATCTCTTGTAAAGTTGGTGCATCTTTCAAGACAAGTGCACTTCCAAGTCTTGCTCCATCTATAAATAAATATAAATTATTTTTTTGACAGCATTCATAAATGGCTTTTAATTCTTCTAAAGTATAGTACGTACCATATTCTGTTGTTTGTGAAATATATACCATTTTAGGTTGCACCATATGTTCATCAGGATGTTCACGCATGATTTCATCAATCATTTCAGGAATCATCTTTCCATCTTGATGTGGCTTTGTTAAAATCTTATGCCCGGTAAATTCAACAGCTCCTGTTTCATGAACATTGATATGTCCACTATCAACAGCAATAACAGCTTGATAATCTTTTAATGCTGAAGAAATCATAATCATATTTGTCTGTGTACCACCTACTAAAAAATGAATATCTACATTTTCATTTTCTAATATTGCTTTTATTTTATCTTTAGCTTTTTGACAATATTGATCTTCCCCATATCCTACTGTTTGAATAAAATTTGTCTTATTTAAAGCTTCCATCACTTGTGGATGAGCTCCTTCTAAATAATCACTTGCAAAGTTATACATCTTAACCCCCTAAAGAAAATAGGAAACATTGTTTCCTATAATTCTTCTCCATTTGTTTCAATTACTTTTTTATACCAATAATATGAATCTTTTTTGTATCTATTTAAAGTACCTGAATTTTCATCTTCTTCACGATCAATATAAACAAAACCATAACGTTTTTGATATCCGTTTAGCCAGCTTAATAAATCAGTATAAGACCATGTACAATAAGCAAGAACACGACAACCATCATCACATGCTTTTTTAAGTTCTTCGATATGACGTTTTAAATAATCAATACGATATGGATCATGAATTTGTCCATCTTCTAATTTATCAAATGCACCTAAACCATTTTCGGAAATAACGATTGGTAAATCATAACGCGAAGTAATTTCACGACAACACATTCTAATTCCCATTGGATCAATTGTCCAATCCCAATCTGTTGTTGGTAAAAACTCATTTTGTGGTTTTTTATAAAGACCCGGTACACCTTGAACTTTAGCGGTACCTTTTTTACCAGTGTTATTCATTGTATGATCACTACCAACACCATTAATATCATTATATTCAACAACACATGTTTGATAATAGTTCACACCCATGAAATCAATAAGTGAAGCTGCTTTTTTCATTAATGCTTCATCACCTTCTTCAAAGACAGGAGCACACCCTAA
>ERZ791834.1394-NODE-1394-length-11370-cov-3.96703_pt1 | contig 11370 bp, 9 predicted proteins | sample MGYA00510293_ERZ791834 | MGnify/ENA primary metagenome ERZ791834 (study PRJEB30046, sample SAMN00715253) | human gut metagenome | study: EMG produced TPA metagenomics assembly of the A metagenome-wide association study of gut microbiota in type 2...
CATAAATTCTGTGCATCGCGAAGCGTGTTACTGAGAACGGAGTGAACAGTAACTCAGTGTGATAAAATAACTCAGATATGAAACAGATATATTTGATTTCTTCGCCAAAAGATGATATAATAAGTAGAAATTGCGAAGCGGAATATAAATCTCCGTCTTATTTATCTAAAATTTTGGAAAAGAGGATCAGACAATGAGCGATATGACAATTCTTGAGCAGTGGCGTTCCATTGCTTATAATCAGAATGCAGATAAGAATAAGCTTCAGCGCTTCTGGGCAAATTATTTTAACATTGAAAAGAATATTTATGAGCAGCTTCTTGAGAACCCGGATGAGGTTGTTTCCGGAACTGTAAAAGAGCTTGCTGAGAAATACGGTCAGGATGTTATGACCATGGTTGGTTTCCTTGACGGAATCAATGACAGTCTGAAGGTTCCGAACCCGATCGAGACCATGGATGAGAATACCAAGGTAAACCTTGCATTTGATAAAGAGGCACTCTATAAGAACATGGTAGATGCCAAGGCTGACTGGCTTTACAACCTTCCTCAGTGGGACAAGATCTTCACAGAAGAGAAAAAGAAAACTCTCTACATGGAGCAGAAGAAATCCGGCACAGTTGTGAAACCGCACAAGGTCGGAAGAAACGATCCGTGCCCATGCGGAAGCGGCAAGAAATACAAACACTGCTGCGGAAGATAATGAGCGTAAAGAAGAATCTGGATTACATTATCGTGTTAGGTGCCCATGTGGACGGAACACGGATGACACTTGCCCTTCTGGAACGAGCCAGAAGGGCTCTTCTTTATCTTGAAGAAAATCCGGGTACGAAAGCAGTGCTCTCCGGAGGAAAAGGTGATGGAGAAAATATTTCCGAGGCAGAGGCTATGTATCGCTATCTTACCGGTCACGGAATAGACGGGGACAGACTGATACGGGAAGAGGAATCCACCAGTACGAAAGAGAATTTGGAATTCAGCTGCAGAAAGATCGGAACCACAGACTGTTCCGTAGGCGTGGTGACGAACAATTTTCATGTATGGAGGGGCGCGGCCATTGCGAGAAAATGTGGCTTTCGGGAAGTGATAATGGTACCTTCCCGGTATCGAAGCTGGCGTCTTTTTATCTACATTCCCCGTGAGATTCTGGCCATTATCAAAGATAAATTCATGGGAAATCTGTAGATCTGTGCGAAAAGAGAAATCTCAAAAATTTTGTCAACATGCGTTGACAAATAAAAATACTGCGCTTATAATGAACCACAGAAAAAGAAATAAAAAACACGCTGACGAGACGAGTAAGCTGTGAAACGTTACAGAGAGAGATGTGAAGTGCTGGAAACATCTTATCGGGAAACAGTCGAAGACTACCTCTGAGTGGCCCCAATCCGGTCCGGTGATTCCGTTATCATCATAATTGAGAGGCTTTGTATTCTGGCATGACCGGGCAGCAGAGCAAGCAGGGTGGAACCGCGAGAATGAATGAACTCGTCCCTTACAGTATGTGATGTACTGTGAGGGATTTTTTTATTGCAGAATCTCTTGCAAAAGCAGACACATGCTGTGTATCATAGAAACTTCATTTAAAACGAAAGGAGAAACAACAATGATCATTACATTAAAAGACGGCTCAAAAAAAGAATATGCAGAAGCAAAAACTGTGATCGATATCGCCTATGACATCAGCGAAGGTCTTGCACGTGCTGCATGTGCAGGAGAAGTAAACGGAGAGGTTGTAGATCTTCGTACTGTTCTTGACAGTGACTGTGAACTGAACATCCTCACAGCAAAAGACGAGAAAGGTCTTGAAGTTCTCCGTCATACTGCATCTCACGTAATGGCACAGGCTGTACAGAACTTATATCCGGAGGCAAAGGTTGCCATCGGACCGTCCATTGACACAGGATTTTATTATGATTTTGATCATGAGCCATTTTCCCGTGAAGATCTGGATGCCATCGAAAAAGAGATGAAAAAGATCATCAAAAAAGGCGCTAAGATCGAGCGCTTCACAAAATCCCGTGAGGATGCTATTGCATACTTTAAAGAGAAAAACGAGCCATATAAGGTTGAGCTTATCGAGGATCTTCCGGAGGGAGAAGAGATTTCCTTTTATTCACAGGGAGACTGGACAGACCTTTGCGCAGGACCTCATCTGATGAGCGTAAAAGGTGTGAAAGCATTTAAGCTTCTTTCTTCTTCCAGCGCTTACTGGAGAGGCAGCGAAAAGAACGCAATGCTGACACGTATCTACGGAACTGCATATGCAACAAAAGATGAGCTGAAAGAGCATCTGGAGCAGATGGAAGAGGCTAAGAGACGTGACCATAACAAACTTGGCCGTGAGATGAAGATCTTTACAACAGTTGATGTAATCGGTCAGGGACTTCCGCTTATCATGCCAAACGGTGTGATCATGATGCAGGAGCTGCAGAGATGGATCGAGGATGAGGAGACAAAACGTGGCTATGTAAGAACAAAAACTCCTCTCATGGCAAAGAGTGATCTTTACAGGATCTCCGGACACTGGGATCATTACAAAGATGGTATGTTTGTACTTGGTGATGAGGAGAAGGACAAAGAGGTTTATGCACTTCGTCCGATGACATGTCCGTTCCAGTACTATGTATACAAAGCAGAGCAGCACAGCTACCGTGATCTGCCGATCCGTCTCGGCGAGACTTCCACACTGTTCCGTAATGAGGATTCCGGTGAGATGCATGGCCTGACACGAGTTCGTCAGTTTACTATTTCCGAGGGACATTTGATCGTAAGACCGGACCAGATGGTAAAAGAGTTTAAAGATTGTATTGCACTTGCCCAGTACTGTCTCCAGGTACTTGGTGTTGAGGAGGATGTAACCTATCATCTTTCCAAATGGGATCCGACAAACAAAGAGAAATACATCGGTGAGCCGGAAGTATGGGAGGAGACAGAAGGTCATATCCGCCAGATGCTGAATGAGCTGAACATTCCGTTTACAGAAGATGTAGGAGAAGCTGCTTTCTACGGACCGAAGGTTGATATCAACGCAAAGAACGTATACGGAAAAGAAGACACCATGATCACGATCCAGTGGGATGCACTTCTTGCAGAGCAGTTTGATATGTACTATATCGATGAGAATGGCGACAAACAGCGTCCGTACATCATCCACCGTACATCCATGGGATGCTATGAGAGAACACTGGCATGGCTCATTGAGAAATACGCAGGAATGTTCCCGACATGGCTTTGCCCTGAGCAGGTTCGTGTGATCCCGATCTCCGAGAAGTACAACGATTATGCACAGAAGGTTGAAGCTCAGATGAGAGAAGCAGGAATCCGCTGCTCTGTAGACGGACGTTCCGAGAAGATGGGATACAAGATCCGTGAGGCACGTCTTGAGAGAGTACCTTACATGCTTATCGTTGGTGCAAAAGAGGAAGAAGAGGGTAAGGTTTCCGTAAGAAGCCGTTATCTTGGCGATGAGGGAATGAAAGATCTTGGTGAGTTCATCAGTTTCATCAAGGAAGAGATTAAGAACAAAACGATCCGTAAGATCGAGGTTCAGGAAGAGAAGAAATAAGAAAAATAAATGATCAATAGATAAATAAAAGGCGACCCGTGTGATAAGCGGGCCGCCTTTATTCTTGATCCGGCAATATTGAGGCCACGCTGTGATGCGGAGGCGGTCAATGTTGCCGGATATTTTTTATTTAAAATATTTCTCCCGGACGAGTTCAACCGGCATGTCCAGTCCGGTCCAGATGTGGAAAGCCTTTACACCCTGGTGGAGCAGCATGTACATTCCGTTAAAGGTTGGACATCCGGCTTCCCGGGCTTCCCGAAGAAGTCTGGTTTCTCTTGGTTCATACACAACATCGGCTACGGTAAGTTCCGGATGGAACAGAGTCTTATCCGGGATCACGGTGCCTGTCACATCCGGAACCATTCCCACAGAAGTTGCATTGATGAGGAGATTGCTTTCCTCCAGTGCATCCTTCAGCGCAGTGTGATCATCCATCTCATGAAGTATCATCTCACATTCTGTCATATGAGACATTTTTTCTGCCATGGCAGCGGCGCGCTCCCAGTAACGGCTGGTAGGACGTGCAAAAACATGGATCTTTTTTGCCCCCTCCAGGGCGGACTGGCCGCAGATCGCCATTCCGGCACCACCGACGCCCATAACGGTGATGGTTCGTCCTTTTACATCACAGCCGGCATCTCTGGCAGACTGGGTAAATCCATAACCATCGGTATTAAACCCCTTTAATTTTCCATTGTCGTTGCGTACGGTATTTACCGCTCCGATCAGCTGGGCAGTGGGAGATAGCTCGTCCAAAAGCTCCACGATCTTATTCTTGTTTGGCATGGTCAGGTTAAAGCCCTTGATCCCACAGGCTTTCAGTCCTTCCACAGCCTGGGGAAGGGTCTCCTCTGTTACATCAAAACAGAGATACACATAATCAAGTCCAAGATAACGGAATGCCTCATTGTGCATTAAAGGTGATACGCTGTGTGCGACGGGGCTTCCCAGAAGGCCGGTAAGCCCGGTATGTCCGGTAATATTGATCATTGTTCGATTCCCTCCTGTATCTCATAAAATAGAATTTTTTTACGAAATATAATAAAAAATATTTTAGCACTATAAAGTGCGAAAATCAACAAATACAAATATTGTACGGAAATTTATACATTTTTGTCGCTGATTCATAGAAAAAAACTATAAATGTCGAGACAGACAGAAATGACCCGATAAGTTTGAAGAATCGACATCCGGATTTGACAAAATATGCAAAGAGCCTGCCCTATAATAAATGCACTTACCAAAGTTGAGAATCGATGGCAGACGAAACAGCAGTGGGGGAAGCTTATGTATCAGAGGATATACATAGATATCGTTTTTATGACGAATTTCCTTATGGATTACATGCTTTTAAGACTTGTGGGAAAATTTCTGCATCTTGACGGGAAATGCAGAAGATGTGTGATATCCGCTGCCTTTGGATCTTTTGTATCCTGCCTGCTTGTATGTGCACCTTTTAAGATCATTTTTCCTGCCGCTGTACTGATCCATGGCGGCTGCGCTTTTTTTATGGCGTCGTTTGCTTTTCGACTGAAAAAAGGCGGCCTTCTTGCAAAAACCATTCTGGCTCTGTATTTCACAGCTTTTGTGGTTGGAGGGATCTATCATGCACTGGAAACGGAAAGAACCATGACAGTGAAAATATTTCTGCTTTTTCTGTCAGGGATTTATGGCACACTTTATACCCTGGGATGTGTGACCGAGACCTTCCGGTTTGGAAGAAGAAATATTTTCCCGGTCACTTTGAAATATCAGGGGAAGCTGAAGCAGACATACGGCTTTTATGATACCGGAAATCTCCTTATGGATCCTGTGAAAAAACAGCCGGTATCGATCATCAAACAGGAACTCTTGGGAAGCCTGATATCGAAAGAGCAGGTGAAAAAACTGATGGATATAAAAGATAAACCAGAGGAACTGGAAAATACAGGATTTGTCAGCCTGCAGCCGCATTTTCTGAGCTGTCATACCGCAGATGGAAAAAAGGGACTGCTGCTGGCAGTGATCCTTGATGAACTTCTGATCCAGACTCCCGGAAGGGTGATACATGTAGGAAAACCGGTGCTTGCCATAACATCCGAGCCCTCAGCTTTGGGAGAAGAGTACGAGATACTTTTGAATTCCAGACTATTAAATTGAGAAGGGGGCTTTTGTTATGAACAGAGCAGCTGCAAGATCCTATCCGTTTCAGGTGATCCGGAAATTTATGTTCAATCGTCCGGGAGAGGTTTTTTATATTGGTGGAAATGATATCCTTCCGGCGCCGTTGTCAGCAGAACGGGAGGCTGAAGTGATCGAAATGCTGGGGACAGAAAAGGAAAAAGAGGGAAAGTCGGTTCTGATCGAGCACAATTTACGGCTGGGGGGTTATATTGCAAAGAAATTTGACAATACAGGGGTAGGTGTGGAGGACCTGATCTCCATCGGAACCATAGGGCTCATAAAGGCTATCAATACCTTTGATCCGGTAAAAAATATCAAGCTTGCTACCTATGCATCACGATGTATCGAAAATGAGATTCTGATGTATCTGAGGAGAAACAGTAAAACAAAGATGGAGGTTTCCATTGATGAGCCGCTGAATGTGGACTGGGATGGAAATGAGCTGCTGCTTTCGGATATCCTGGGAACGGATGACGATGTGATCTCCAGACGTCTGGAAGATGAGGTGGAGATCGCACTTCTTGGAAAAGCCATCAGCAAACTGACAAAGCGGGAACAGATGATCATCCGTCTGCGATTCGGGATCGGAAACCGGGAAGGAAGAGAGAAAACACAGAAGGAGGTAGCGGATCTTTTAGGAATTTCGCAATCCTACATTTCCCGCCTGGAAAAGCGGATCATGAAGCGGCTGCGGAAAGAAATCGTAAAGTATGAATAGAAGAAACCGGAAAAAACGGTTTACCGGACAGGGACAACGTGTTATATTGGAAAAAAGAGCGGAAACAGTCATTTTCCGGTAAACGAGGAGTTTAAAGAAATACGATGGACAGAGAAGAGCTTGACCGTTATCTGAGAAAGATAACACCAAGAGAAAAAGAGATTTTGGAAGGGATTTCCCTGGAGGAACTGCAAAGGCAGGATACCTGTCGTTTTGCAAAGGCCGGCCAGGGAACTTATCTTTTTGAGGGAAGCCTGTTTATGGCACCGGGAGAAAAAATCGTGGTAAGCAGGCAGGACCGCTATGTGAAAGTCCTGCCCCACCAGCATGATTATATAGAGCTTTGTTACCTCTGGTCAGGAAGCTGCAGTCAGACCATAGAAGGGAAGAAGATCGTTACCAGCGAGGGAGATGTCTGTATTTTTGATACCCAGGCAGTGCACGCAATCGAGGCGGGCGGTGAAAACGATATTCTGGTAAATATCCTTATGAGCCGGGAATTCTTTGACACTGCCTTTCTGAGCCGGATGCCGCGCCAGGGAATAGTTTCGGAGTTCCTTGCGGAATCGGTGACCAGAAGCAGGAAGAAAAAGCATTATCTGTATTTTAAAACTCATGGGAACAACCGGGTGGGTGAGATCATGGAGCAGATCATATCTGAGTATTATGCCCGGGATATCGGTATGGAAGAGGTGATGGAAAGCTATGTGATCATTCTGTTTACAGAGCTTCTCAGGACCTGGCGTGACGAGACAAAGAAACAGGCATCTGTTGCAAAGGAGGTACAGATCCTGGAGCTTCTTTCCTATATCGAAAAAAATTATGAAACATGCACACTTCCGGAAATGGGAAGGGCATTTGGAATGCATGGAAATTATCTCACAGCTCTTCTGAAAGAAAAAACAGGAAGAAGCTTTGTGGAACATGTTCAGGAACAGCGCCTGAAAAAAGCAAGGATGCTTCTGGAAACAACGGAACTGCCGCTTTCAGAGCTGATTCCACTGTGCGGTTACAACAATATGAATTTCTTTTACCGGAAATTCCGTGAGGCAGAGGGGTGTACACCGGCGCAGTATCGGAAAGAATATCGAAACACCTTATAAATGGTTAATATTTTGATGAAAAAGCGTTATTGAAGGATGACGCTTTTTTTGTTACCATCTCTGTAAGAACTGACAATATCATGGAAAATCGGGGGTAGAACCTATGTTAAAAATCAATGAGATCCGCATGGATTATGAGAAAGAACAGATTGGAATCACACATATTCCGGAGTTCAGCTGGACATTAGAAAGTGATAAGAGAAATGTGCGCCAGGATACCTGGGAACTGGAAATTGCTGAGGATAAGGTTTTTGAGAAAAAAATCTATAAAAGCGGAAGAGTGAACAGTGATGCATCTGCGCAGATCATTCCTGAGGATGTGAAACTTGAATCCCAGAAGAAATATTTTACTCGTGTAAAAGTAACTGCCAACGGAGAAGAAACAGAATGGGCAGAGACATCGTTTGTCACAGGAATTCTGGATAACAGTCAGTGGAAAGCGGTGTTTGTATCCGCAGAGGAAGAGGCAGATAAAGATAATTCCAAGGGTACCTATGTAAGAAATGAATTTACAGTGAAAAAACCTGTAAAAGAAGCCTATGTATCCGCAACTGCACTGGGACTGTATCATTTCTATCTCAATGGCAGAAAAGTAGGAAATGATGAACTGACACCAGGATGGACATCCTACCGTAAACATCTTTGCTTCCAGACTTACGAAGTAACGGATTACCTGAAAGAAGGCAAAAATGCGGCAGGTGCCGTGCTGGCAGCAGGCTGGTATAAAGGTAAAATGGGATTTGAAGGCCTTGAAAAGAACAGAAATCACTATGGAGAGAATACGGCACTTCTGGCGCAGATGGTGATCCGTTATGCGGATGGGACCGAAGATCTTTTTGTGACAGATGAGAGCTGGAGCGGTGCAGATGCACCGGTTGTGTTTGCGGAGATCTACGATGGAGAGATCTACGACGGAGCAAAAGAGATCAAAGGATGGGCAGAGGCCGGATGTACAGCCGGACAGTGGAAGCCGGTCCGTAAACTGGATTACGATTTTTCCGTTCTTACCGGACAGGGAAGCGGAAAGGTTTCCCTTATGGACGAAGTAAAACCAAAAAATATTTTTGAGACACCACAGGGAGATCTGGTGATTGATTTCGGCCAGAATATGAGTGCTCTTATTCAGGTTACCGCAGCAGGTAAAAAAGGTGATGTAATCCGTCTGGACTGCTTTGAGGTGCTGGATTCCAAAGGAAATGTATATCTGGATAACCTGAGAGGGGCAAAGGAATCTCTTCAGTATACATTCGGGGAAGAAGGAACCATCACATACCGTCCGTCATTCACATTTATGGGATTCCGCTATGCAAAGATCGTTTCCTTTCCAGGTGAGCCATCCCTTGACAATTTCACGGCAAATGCCATCCATACCAAGATGGAGCGTACAGGATTTCTTGAGACATCGAATCCGGATCTGAATCAGCTTGCACATAATATTCTCTGGGGACTGAAGAGCAATTTTGTGGATGTTCCCACAGACTGCCCGCAGAGAGATGAGCGTCTTGGATGGACCGGTGATGCAGAGATCTTCTGCCGTACGGCATGTTTCCTTGAAAATACCTATTCCTTTTACCGAAAATGGCTTCGTGATGTGGAGGCAGACCAGACAGAGGAAGGCGGTGTTGCCCATGTTGTTCCGGATATCATTTCCGGAAACGAAGGGGATAACTGGCTCCTTGAGCAGGGAAGTCATTCTGCAGCAGCTTGGGCAGATGTGGCTGTGATCAATCCCTGGATCATGTATCTGACGTTTGGTGACAAAGAGATTCTGAAGATCCAGTACAACAGCATGAAGAACTGGATCAACTTTATGAGAGAATATTCTGTGGATTATATCTGGAACTACAAGCTGCAGTTCGGTGACTGGGTAGCTTTGGATGCTGAGGAAGGCAGCTATTTTGGTGCAACACCGAATGATCTGACCTGTACTGCATACTTTGCATATTCCACAGGTCTGTTTGTAAAAGCAGCAGAAGCCCTGGGATGCACTGAGGACGTGAAAGAGTACACAGATCTTTACAATAAAGTTGTAGATAAATTCCAGAGAACCTTCTTTGATGAAAACGGTGAGATGACAGCACAGACGCAGACCGCACATATCGTGGCACTGTACTTCGAACTGGTACCGGAAAAATATAAAGAGAAAACCGTTCAGGGGCTTTTGAGACTTCTGAAAAAAGAGAACGATCACCTTGTAACCGGATTTGTGGGAACTCCGTATTTCTGCCACGCATTAAGCCAGAACGGACATGTAAAAGAAGCTTACGACTTGCTTCTGAAAGATGATTTCCCATCATGGCTGTATCAGGTAAAAATGGGCGCAACTACAGTCTGGGAGCACTGGGATGGCCTGAAGCCGGACGGAACCATGTGGAGTGCAGATATGAACTCCTTCAATCACTATGCTTACGGTTCTATCGGAGAGTGGCTGGTTCGTGTGATGGCAGGCCTTGAGGTGGATGAGAAGGAACCGGGATACAAACATGCAGTAATCTATCCGAGAATGGGTGGAAACCTGGACTATGTAAAGGCTGAGTATCGTTCTGTATATGGACCGGTAAGAAGCTTCTGGGAAGAAAAACCGGGAGAGACGGTTCTGCATGTTTCCATACCTGCAAATACAACTGCAACTATCTGCCTGGACGGTGCAAAGGAAGTGAAAGCCGCAGATGGACTTAACTTCACAGCCGCAGACGGATTTATGCAGGCAGAGACCGGATCCGGAGATTATGAGATCCATTTTGTGAGATAAGAAAAAAGAGAGGTATTTTTTAGAAAAGGCGGCTGCCAGGCCTATCCGGAAGATAGGCTGTGGGTAGCTGCCTTTTTTGACCAGAGCAGGAGGCAGAGAGAAGATTTAAAATTCCGGGAAATACAGTAGAATTCGTCAGAGACCTTCGGTATAATAAATACAGAGTGTTTACAGAACTACAGAATGAACAAAAGAAGGGATGTGGCAGAATGATCGACATTGCACATGCAAAACAGGAATTCGAAAAATATCTGGATGAGTACGACCGTGAAGATGAACAGATCTATCTGAAGATCGTACATACCTATGGAGTGGTGAAATACGCAGGAGAGATCGCCAGAAAAATGGAATGTTCCGATGAAGATGTGGAACTTGCGGAGCTGATCGGTCTGCTTCATGATATTGGCCGTTTTGAGCAGATCCGTAGATTTCACAGCTTTGAGCCGGGAACCATGGATCATGCAGTGTTCGGTGCAGAACTTCTTTTTGGTGAGGAGAAGCTGATCCGGCGCTTCGTGAAGGATGATAAATTTGATGAACTGATCGATGCAGCAATTCGGAAGCACAGTGATTTCAAACTGGAAGGAATCCACGATGCCAGAACACTTTTCCATGCAAAATTGATCCGTGATGCCGATAAGCTGGATAATTGCCGGGTGAAGCTGGAGGCGTCAATAGAAGCCATGCTTGGTGTATCAGAAGAGACTGCCGGGGAAGGCCTGATCTCACCGGCAGTGTGGGAGTCCTGTCTCAGAAGAGAATCCGTGTTATCCGCAGACAGACATGTGCCGGTGGATTACTGGGTATCTTATCTTGCTCAGTATTATGATATTAATTTTCCTGAGACCTGTGAGATCATCGAAGAAGAGGATTATATCACCAGGATCGCAGGCCGGCTGACTTACCAGGAGCAGGATACCAGAACTAAGATCCATATTCTCACAGAAGATCTGAACAGGTATCTGGAGATGCCGGCTGTGTCTGTGAAGGAATAGGATTATAGAAGTTACTGTTCACTGGCAATGTTCCGCGAGGTGTTTTTTGTGAGCGAAGGTCACAGAAA
>ERZ791834.1403-NODE-1403-length-11290-cov-2.35051_pt1 | contig 11290 bp, 7 predicted proteins | sample MGYA00510293_ERZ791834 | MGnify/ENA primary metagenome ERZ791834 (study PRJEB30046, sample SAMN00715253) | human gut metagenome | study: EMG produced TPA metagenomics assembly of the A metagenome-wide association study of gut microbiota in type 2...
TGGAAACGGAAATCGAAGAAGAATTAGAACGATAACGCGAGTGTGTCCGATTCGGACACGCTAGAATGATAAAAAAACATGTTTGAACAAAAAAGCCTCTTGACAGCATGTAGATTATAAGCTACAATAAGGGCGAAGGGCAGAATAGGTTCAAGCGGAAAGGAACCTTATGAACAGAAAAAAAGTAGAAGAGTATAGCACATTGTTAAAAGACAGTGCTGCCATTCTGCAATCGGATACCGAGCTATGGAAACAATTTCTGAACTTTGCAACTCAATTTACGCACTATCGTTTCCGCGATCAGCTGCTGATCTATGCACAAAATCAGCAGGCAACTGCTTGTGCAACATTTGCCCAGTGGAAGAAAATCGGACGTTATGTCAGGAGCGGAGAACACAGTATTGTGCTGCTTGATGAGACAGGAAGTCGTCCGAGATTAAAACATGTATTTGATGTGACATCGACTGGTCCAGCCCAAGAATTTTCTTACAAACCAAAGCCGATATTGCCGGAAGAAAGAGAAGAGTTGGCAAAAAGATTGAGTACGTTTTATGCAAGAGAAAATTCATTGTATGCAGCGGATGCCAAAAGATGGGACAATAATCTGGAGCAAACATTATCTCAGGTTGCAATGTATATGACGCAGGAATACTACGGTGTATCGTTGGAACAGGCAATGGAACAGTCGGACAAAGATGAATTTCCGGCATACTATGTGGCAACAGCAACGAGTGCAATGTATTTGCTGCTTTCAAAGTATGGATTCGAGAAGGAGGCAAATCAACTTGATTTTTCCTGCATGGGTCAATTGGATGAGCAGGGTTTTGAAGATGTAGGAACAGCTGCATCTGCGATTCTAAGCAGAACAGCACGGATGGTTCGACAGATTCATCCGCAAATTCAAAGAGAATCGCAAAAGCAGACAGAAAGGAGCGAAAGTTATGAAAAAGATGACAATGGAAGATCTGCGCAAGAGAATCACCTATCATCAGGAGGGGGACTTCATGGTACCGGACATCGGACTGCCGGAGGAAGAGGAGGACGAACCGGAACTGAGGAAATACGGAATGATGAGAAAGAAATATCTGGAGGAGAATCAATTTCTGTTGTACGAGCGAATGGCGATGAACGGGACCTTGTTTCCAGAGATGAGGAAAGTGGACGAGGCAGCAGACCGGATCAAGGAGCAGATGTTACCGAAGCTGGCTCGGGAAGCAGGAGCAACGGACGAGTTGAAACGGACGGATCAGTTCGAGTGGGTTCGCAGAATGGAAGCTTGCAACCATCAGGTAGAAGAAGTAATTCTGACGGAGCTGGTGTACAGTTGACATTATCCGATTATTTGGAACTGCGACCGACAGATCGCGAGAGCGTGTCCGAATCGGACACACCGAAAATAATTGAACAAGAAGAATTATATGATATTTCAGAGAAAGCAGGTTCAGAAACAGAAGAGGAACAGGAAGCAGGCGGAGAGAGTCCGACTGCTTCTTTTATGCCCAAAAACGGGATACCGGAATCAGAAGTGGTAAGAGTACTTCAGTCCGGTTCTGGTATTGAAAATGGGAAGATTCGAATTGCAGCTCTTTTTCTAATTGAATCAGATGTCAAAAAACGTGTGGATTTTTTAAAAGAGGAATACGGAATCGGAGGACGCACACACTATTTCGAGGACGGGACGCATGGTTGGGTAGACTGGGATGCAAAAGGAATTTTGATTTCCAAATCTTATTCATCAGATGCAGCCAGATTACGTTTGCCATGGACACAAGTGGAAAAAAGACTGGGTGAATTGATTCGCTATGACCAATATCTTAAACCAGATGAAAAAGAAGAACTCTCTAAGATTGAGAATAAATATGGGACACTTCCACTTCCAATGGTGAGATTTGAATACCCTTATGAGGACAGAACACCAGAGCCGACAGAAAGTGTGTCCGAATCGGACACACCAAAAGCAGACGGACAGGAAGATGCAGAGACAGGCATATCCAACAGTCAAATTGAGCCGGATCAACCCAACCAATCGGAACTTGTCCCAACACAGAACTTTCGTATCACAGATAATCACCTTGGAGAAGGTGGAGCGAAACAGAAATTTCGAGCCAATATGGATGCCATCCATACGTTGCAACAGCTTGAACTTGACAATCGAAATGCAACGGTGCAGGAACAGGAGATCCTATCAAAATATGTCGGCTGGGGTGGTTTGGCAGATGCGTTTGATGAGAAAAAGGATGCATGGGCAGACGAGTATCATGAGCTAAAAAATGCATTAACAGAAGAAGAATATACAGCTGCGAGAGAAAGCACTTTGAATGCACATTATACCAGTCCAGTAATTATTCGGGGAATTTACCGCGCTTTGGAACAGATAGGTTTTCGAGGTGGAAATATTCTGGAACCATCAATGGGCATCGGCAACTTTTTCGGAATGCTGCCAGATTCAATGCAGAATAGCAGGTTGTATGGTGTGGAGCTGGATTCTGTCAGTGGTCGTATTGCGAAGAAATTATACCCGAAGGCACAGATCACGGTAGCAGGATTTGAAACAACAAATCAGCATAACTTCTATGATTTGGCGATTGGCAATATTCCATTCGGAAATTATAAGGTGAATGATCGAGCTTATAATCGACTGGGCTTCTCTATTCACAATTATTTCTTCGCAAAAGCACTGGATCAGATACGAACAGGTGGAATTGTCGCATTTGTGACAAGTCATTATACAATGGACTCTAAAAATCCGTCTGCACGACGTTATCTAGCTCAACGTGCAAAGCTGTTAGGTGCAATTCGTCTGCCAGATAATGCCTTTCGAGCCAATGCCGGAGCGGAAGTTGTTTCGGATATTTTATTTTTTCAGAAACGGGATCATATCATTGATGTAGATGAAAATTGGATTCATCTCGGAACAACAAGCAATGGATATGCAATCAACAGCTATTTTACGGAACATCCAGAAATGGTGCTTGGAACACTGGAGGAGCAAAGCACACAGTTTGGAAAGAGTTGCACGGTAAAAGCAGATCCCAATCGTGAGCTGTCAGAAGCACTTGAAGAGGCAGTTAGCCGAATTGCGGGGCATTACGAACCGATCCAATCAACTCGAAGTGGGAGTGTGTCCGAATCGGACACACAAAAAGTAGAGGAGACTCTTCCAGCAGATCCGTCCGTTAGCAACTATTCTTACACGTTAGAAAATGGTGAAATCTACTATCGTGAAAACTCGATTATGCGAAGGATAAATCGTTCTGGTGTTGCGAAGGAGCGAATAAAAGGACTGCTACAAATTAGAACCGCGCTAAAACGTGTCATGCAGCTCCAAATTGAAGATGCATCGGATGAAGAAGTCCATCGTGCGCAAGAACAGCTGGGAAACATATATGATGCCTTTACAAAGAAATATGGTCTGATCAATTCCAGACAAAATGCGCAGGTATTAGATGGAGATTCTTCTTATTTTTTAATGTGTTCTTTGGAAAATATCAACGATAAGGGTGAGTTAGAGTCAAAAGCGGATATTTTTACAAAAAGAACCATTCGCGCACAACAGGAGATCACAACCGCAGAAACACCAGAGGATGCATTGGCAATTTCCATCAGTGAGAAGGGACATGTGGATTTACCCTATATGGCAGAGCTGCTTGGAAGAAAGGGAGAGGAAAGTGAGATTGCAAAGGCTTTAAACGGAATCATCTTTCACGATCCGCAGGCAACAGACGAACAGTCAGCATGGAAAACAGCTGACGAGTATTTATCTGGCAACGTCAGAGATAAGCTCCGTGCAGCAGAATTGGCATATCAAAAGGATGCGACTTATTCTGCCAATGTAAAGGCATTGAAGCAGGCACAGCCAAAGGACTTGACGGCTTCTGAGATTGATGTGCGTCTTGGTGCAACATGGATTGATAAGAGTTACATTGAACAATTCATGTATGAAACATTCCACACACCACACTACCAGAGAAATCATATTCGGGTTTCCTTTGCAGCGGTGACGGGGGAATGGCAGATCAGCTCAAAAAATACGATATATGGCGGTGATGTGAGTGCCTATACACAGTATGGTACAGAGCGAATGAATGCATATGCCATTTTAGAGCAGACATTAAATTTGAGAAGTGTTACCGTGTATGACCGTGTAACAGATGCAGATGGAACAGTAAGAAGTGTTGGGAATCCGAGGGAAACAATGCTTGCCCAACAAAAGCAATCTGCGATAAAAGAAGCGTTTGCAGCATGGATCTGGAAAGATCCGCAAAGGCGAATGGTTTTGGAAAAGGAATATAATGAACGCTTTAACAGCTTACGTCCAGCAGAATTTTCGGGTGAACATATTAACTTCGTGGGAATGAATCCATTGATCGGGCTTCGTACTCATCAAAAAAATGCAATCGCACATATTTTATATGGAGGAAATACACTTCTGGCACACGAGGTTGGAGCAGGAAAAACCTTTACAATGGCAGCTGCTGCAATGGAGAGCAAACGTCTTGGATTGTGTCGAAAGAGTCTGTTTGTAGTTCCAAATCATCTTACGCTTCAGTGGGCAAATGAATTTTTGCATTTATATCCAGCTGCAAATATTTTGGTTGCAGGAAAGAAGGATTTTGAAACGGCAAACCGTAAAAAATTTTGTGCAAGAATAGCAACCGGAGATTATGATGCAATCATCATCGGTCACAGTCAGTTTGAGCGAATCCCTGTATCAGCAGAACGCCAGGAACGAGTGCTTCAAAAACAACTTATAGAAATTGAGCAGGCAATTCAACAGGCTGCATATGATCGTGGACAGACATTTACGGTGAAGCAGCTAGAAAAAACAAGGAAGTCGCTAAAATTGAGACTGGAAAAGCTGCGAGCTGAAGATCGCAAGGATGATGTTGTAACTTTTGAAGAATTGGGTGTAGATCGTCTTTGGGTTGATGAAGCACATGCATATAAGAACCTTTTCCTATTTACAAAAATGCGCAATGTTGCCGGATTGTCTACGTCGGAGGCTCAGAAATCATCTGATATGTTCATGAAGTGCCAGTACATGGATGAGCTGACAGGTGGAAAAGGAATTGTATTTGCGACAGGAACACCAGTGTCCAACAGCATGACGGAGCTGTATACAATGATGCGGTATCTACAGTATGGAGAATTGCAAGAAAGAGGCTTGACACAATTTGATGCGTGGGCATCCGTATTTGGAGAAACAGTAACGGCAAGTGAGCTTGCACCGGAAGGAACCGGATATAGACAGAAAACACGTTTTGCAAAATTTTTCAATCTGCCGGAACTGATGAATCTTTTTAAGCAGGCAGCAGACATACAAACGGCAGATCAGTTGAAGCTTCCAGTGCCGGAAGCGAACGTGCAGACTGTTGTTGTTCCGCCATCGGAAATACAAAAAGAAATGGTAGCCAATCTTTCAGAACGTGCAGCTCTGGTACACAATGGAGCTGTTGATCCAACGCAGGATAACATGTTGAAGATCACATCAGATGGACGTAAGATCGGACTGGATCAGCGCCTAATGAACCCACTTTTACCAGATGATCCGGGCAGTAAAGTAAATGTATGCGTACAAAATGTGCTTCGCATTTGGGAAGAAGGAAAGGCAGGGCACTTGACTCAGTTGGTGTTCTGTGATAATAGCACACCAAAAACAGGAGTATTCAATGTGTACGATGATGTTAAAACAAAACTTTTGGAAGCAGGCATCCCAAAAGAGGAAGTGGCATTTATTCATGATGCAGAGACAGAAATCAAGAAAAAGGAACTGTTTTCAAAAGTAAGAAACGGACAAGTTCGCATCTTACTTGGAAGTACACAAAAAATGGGTGCAGGAACTAATGTTCAAGACAAGCTGATTGCAGTGCATCATTTGGATGTAGGCTGGCGACCAGCAGACATGACACAAAGAAATGGAAGAATTATTCGGCAGGGAAACAACAATCCAGTCGTACAAATTTATAATTACGTCACAGAAGGCACATTTGATGCCTACCTTTGGCAGACACTTGAAAACAAACAAAAATTCATCAGCCAAATCATGACAAGTAAATCGCCTGTGCGTTCTTGCGAGGATGTGGACGAACAGGTTTTAAGTTATGCGGAGGTAAAAGCTCTGTGTGCAGGTGATGATCGAATTAAGGAAAAGATGGATTTGGAAGTCGAGGTGGCAAGACTGAGAATGTTAAAAGCTGAGCATCAGTCAACACTGTACCGATTGGAGGATCAGCTACTAAAGACATTCCCGGAGCAGATCAAAAGGAAAGAAGCAATATTACAATCGTTGAGCGCTGATATAGATACAGCCAAACAGCATCCGGCATTTACAGAAGATACCATCTCCATTGAACTTTTTGGAAAGACCTATACCGACAGAAAGGATGCAGCGAAAGCTCTGCTGGATGCAGGAAAGACCTGTCGAACAATGGAAACGGCACATCTTGGCTCTTATCGTGGGTTTGAATTGGAAGGATATGTTAACATAATCACGTCAGAGATTCAGATTTCAGTGAAAGGAGAGTTGGGACATCCATTTGAATTATCGTCAATTGCAACATTGAATTTAACACGCTTGGATAATGTGATTCAGAAAATGCCGGAGCAGATGGAACTGGAGAAGAGTAAGCTTGATGCGCTCTACCAGCAGAAGGCAGATGCAGAAAAACAATTAAGAGAGCCGTTTCCACAAGAGAATCAATTAAAGGAAAAAACAGAAAGGTTGGAAGAATTGGCTGCTGCATTGGATATAGACTCACATGAAAAAAAGGAAAGCTCTCATCCAGATGAAGATATGAAGGCAAAGCAGGAAAATCAACAACGGACAAGATCCGTACCCTCTCGACAATCAAGATTTTCACGTTTTCGTCAGGAAAGGGAGGAGGTGGAAATTGAGGAAGAAATGGAGTATTGATACACTTTGATGTTAATTTAGGAGCGTGTCCGATTCGGACACGCTTCTTGCATATGACAGAAAGGAAGATAATGAAGATGAAAAGAGTATATGCAAATGCATTTAAACACTATGACAGAGTGGTTTATTGCCAGACTATCGAAGGAGGACATTTTAAGGATCTGCTAAGATCGGAAGGTGTTAATTACACGGAGCTTCCAGTGTTAGATCAAGATATTATATATTATAAGAAAGATCTGAAAAAAGAAGTATATGCATTGATTAAAAGTGGAGAATATGAGGATATATATATCACAGCTTCTATTCCGCTCGATATGAATTGGAATCTGTTGGTGAAAGATTGTGAGGCACAGAAGTCCGGTAAACCACCGATGGAGATGGTTACAAAGGCAAAGATGATCGTTGATAAAGCATGTAACGATGCAACGAAAAGCACGGATGATCTGTTTGAAGTCCCCAAGAAGCCAGATGCAGCAGCTATAAGAGTAGCACTTGCCGGAATGGGATATGGAATTGATGATTTGAAGCAGATGGATCATCACGATATTGATGATGATTTTTGGAAGAAACTTGTAACGAAGAAAGCCTATCATAAGAAATCTGAAAAGGTAGCCAGAAAGCAGCCAGATGAGCAGCAGATCGAAGAAGAGGAAGAATTAGAACGATGATGAAAGCGTGTCCGAATTGGACACGCTTTCTGCACACAAAAGAAAGGAATAGAATCAATGGAAAAAATCACAGAAGGAAAGATAAGACTAGCACAAGCATCAAAATTGCCAGCGATTCCATACAAGTTAAAGGGAGCGAGGATAATCGTTTTTGATACAGAAACAACAGGAGTAACCGAAGATGATGAGATTATTCAGCTTTCGATTATTGATGGAAATGGTAAGACGTTGATAAATGAATATGTACATCCTTATTGGAAAAAGGACTGGGCAGCAGCTGCACGGGTAAATGGAATCACTCCAGAGATGGTGAAAGATGCACCATATCCGCATGATTTGATTCCTAAAGTCAAAGGCATTTTTGAAGCAGCTGATCTTCTGATTGCTTATAACAATCAGTTCGATTTATCTTTCTTGAGACGATGGGGAATTTCAGATTCTGGAAAAGAAAATATGATGTAATGCTGGAGTTTGCGCAAGAGTATGGTGAATGGAATGAGTATTTTGGAGACTATAAATGGCAAAAATTAAGTACAGCAGCGTCCTATTATGGATATAAATTTAAAGCACATGACAGTTTAGAGGATGTCCGAGCAACTTTGTATGTGTACAAGAAACTGCAAGCACAAGAGTCAGGGCTGTGATTGAAAGCGTGTCCGAATCGGACACGGAATAAAAAAGCAGTTGTCAGCGAAAAAATAGTAGAAGTGTCTTGCAAATATTTCGACATACCGATATACTAAAGATAGTAGGAGGTGTGGCAAATGCTTTTAAAAGAACTGATGAAAGAAGCCGGTTTTTCTCAGTACCGTTTGGCAGTGGAATCAGGTGTCCCACACGCAACATTGAGTGGTTTACTGACAGGAAAAACAAAGATAGAACGCTGCGAATCGGGAACGATTTATAAGCTGGCAAAAACTATAGGTGTGTCAATGGAAATCTTAGTAGAAGATGGTATTCGCAGGACAGAGAGAGAAAAATCGTATGAGTATGGTCTGCCGGGATATTTGCAGCATGATTTGGATATGTATAAGGAAGGGTTAAAGACACATTCCAATCTACTGGATTGCTATTGGGGAGAGTTATACGGAAGCATTAACAGTGCAGAAATTGATGATGGAGCAATCACAGCAGAACATGCAAACTATTTGCGTAACAAATTTTTGTGGGGGAAGGAAGATGAATAAGAAGATTGATTTTACAGACTGTAAGAAAATATATAAAGCATATAATGGTGCAAATGGAAAAAAAATAGCAGTAGAATATCAAGATACGGTCTATATGATTAAATTTCCACCATCTGGAGCAAATAAGCCCACAGAATTGTCGTATACAAACAGCTGTATTAGCGAATATATTAGCTGCCATGTATTTAATATGGTAGGGATCACGGCACAGGATACACTCTTGGGAACATATCGTATTGGGGAGAAAGAAAAAGTGGTGTGTGCATGTCGAGATTTTTCGATAGGCGAAAAAGTATTATATGATTTCTGTTCAATAAAGAATACAGTGTTAGATTCAGAGACGAATGGCTCTGGAACAGAACTGGAAGATATTATTGATACAATAGAAAAGCAAGGATATATTGAACCCAATAAATTAAAAACACATTTTTGGAATGTTTTTGTTGTTGATGCATTATTGGGGAATTTTGATCGGCATAATGGAAACTGGGGATTTTTGCAAGATATGAAAACACAGGAAATAGAAATTGCTCCTGTATATGATTGTGGAAGTTGTCTGTTGCCGCAAGCAGATGAAAAGATGATGAAAAATATTATGGAAAGTCGGGAGTTGCTTCAGGCAAGGATTTTCCAGTTCCCAACTTCTGCTATCAAAAGAAATGGAAAAAAGATAGGGTATTATGATTTCTTAATGAGCGACCACATGCCGTATGAATGCAGACGAGCTTTGAGACAGATTGTTCCTAAAATAAATATTCCGAAGATTGTTGAAATGATCAGTGACATACCGTATATTACAAAGACTCAGAAGGAATTTTATGGGTATTATCTATCAGAACGCTACAATCAAATATTGATGCCAGCTTTTCAGAGACTTGTTTCTTTGAAAAAGATGAAAAGAAAACATCAAAATAAACAGACAATGGAATATCAAGAAGAGGAAGAATTGGAGCGCTAAAGCAAGTGTGTCCGAATCGGACACGCTTGGGTGACTAAAAGAATTGGTGATATGATGGAAGTTAAAGCAGATACAAACAGGAAATTTTTTGTACAAGACATACCATGTACAATTCAGCTTCAGCTACGTCAATGGAAAGTTGTCTTTAACTATCATGGTGAGAAGGTATGCTTGAAGATATGCAGGGAAGGTTCATTGCCGGAATGCTATGTTCGAACAGCTGCTGAGTGGATGGTTGAAGAATATTTGGAAGACCGAAGGTTTGAAGAACTATGCCAATTTATGAATTGATAAAGCAAATGTGTCCGAATCGGACACGGAAGAAATATTAAGTGCAGAATAGGGTATACCTTAATCTGCAAGAAAAAAACAAAAGATAATTGTAAAAATAGAGCCTGATTTTGAAATAAATGCAGTTTGCAGGGAAAATCAAGACTCTATTTTTACGTTTTTTGGAGGTGGGAATATGCGGATAGCTTATGTGCGTGTCAGCACGGAAGAACAGAACGAAGCCAGACAACGAGAAGCATTGGAGTCGTATAATATCGAAAAATGGTATTGTGAGAAGCGGTCTGCAAAAGATACAAACCGCCCACAGCTTGAGGCAATGCTTGCATTTGCCAGAAGTGGGGATGTTATCTATATTCATGATTTTTCCCGTTTGGCAAGGAATACGCAGGATTTGTTAGAGTTGGTTCAAAGAATGCAGCAAAAAGGGATTCAGTTAGTAAGTTGTCGAGAAAGTGTTGATACGGAAACGGCAACCGGAAAGCTGATGTTAACGATGATAGCAGCAATCAATGAATTTGAAAGAGCTATTCTTCTGGAAAGACAAAAAGAAGGAATTGCCATTGCAAAGAGAGAACATCGGTATAAGGGACGTAAGAGAATATCGAAGTCTGATGATTTTGAACAGCTATTTGAAAAATACCAAAAGCATGAAATTAGTAAATCTGAAATTGCAAGACAATTGAAAGTTAGCCGTCCGACTGTAGATCGGCTGATCTTGGAGGAATAAGTAGTATGGAAAGATGATGTAATAGTGTTACTTAGTGGAATGGAAAGAAATAAATCATCAATAGGATCAAAGAATTTATCCTAGCATTGAATTAACAACCGGGAGTCAATGCAAGATCCTGAAAGGATGTTGCATTGCTTGCCGGAAGCAAAGGGGGAGCTGCCGAATGGCAGCGTAGGGGAATTGCAGATTCCCCTAATGAAATAAGGGGTTGAAATTTTTAAGTAAGTTTGCTATGATTACATTAACACGTTAATTCGCGAAAGCAATAATGATTTAAGAAAGGAATAGGTGAAATCATGGCGAGACTTACACACGCAGATCGAATCAAAATGGAAGCTTTGTTAAATGCAGGGCATAGCGTACAAGAAGTGGCAGATCAGCTGCATGTACACCGAGCAACAGTATACCGTGAGTACAAGCGAGGAAAGTATATGCACCGGAATACGGAGTATATTGAAGAAGAACGGTATAGTAGTGATTTGGGACAAAAAGCGCATGACTGGTATGTAACAGGAAAGGGTCGTCCATTAAAGGTGCGTAATA
>ERZ791834.1404-NODE-1404-length-11287-cov-5.73326_pt1 | contig 11287 bp, 13 predicted proteins | sample MGYA00510293_ERZ791834 | MGnify/ENA primary metagenome ERZ791834 (study PRJEB30046, sample SAMN00715253) | human gut metagenome | study: EMG produced TPA metagenomics assembly of the A metagenome-wide association study of gut microbiota in type 2...
TTTCTCAACCTTCTTTCTCGGAATTCCCTATATTTGAATTATACAAGAAGCTCCTATTTCAAGTTTTTATTTTATAGGCTACTTAAATTGATAACTCTGTCAGCAGAGTCAGCCACATCTTTATCATGGGTAACACAAATAATAGTTTTTCCATTTTTTTTAATTTCTTTAAATATTTCTATAATCTCATTTTTATTTCTATAATCTAAATTCCCAGTAGGCTCATCTGCTAATACTAGCTCATAAGGTTTTAACAGCATCCTTGCTATCGCTACTTTTTGTTGCTCTCCTCCACTTAATTGATAGACCTTTTTATTTAAATAAGCAGGATTCAGTCTTACCATCTCCAGAATTTCATTTATATCTTTTTCATCCTGTCTCCTATTTTCATATTTAAATATGTTTTTAGATATATTGAGATTGTCCTGGACTGTTTTGTCTTCCATTAATAAATAATCCTGAAATATATATCCAAAAAAATTTCTTCTCAGCTTTAATATCTCCTTGGAGGTAAAATAATTTTTTTCATTTATACTTATTTCCCCGCTGTCCGGTTTGTCCAGTAAACCGATAAGATTTAATAATGTTGTTTTCCCGGCACCACTCTCACCTGTTATACAAATGAACTCGTTTTTGCTGACAGACAGAGATACGTCTGATAAAACCACTCGTTTATCAAAACATTTATAAACTTTTGACAATTTTATCATTTAAACTCTCCTTTTATAAACTGAGCCTCGCCTTTCGCAAATAAATACTTGTTAACTATCCAAACCACAAAATAGTCTATAAGAAGCAGCCCTCCAATTATGGAAATCATATATAATGGCAACTGTTTACAGGCAATTACCACGAACGGTATTACACCTATATTTATAAGCAGATTTGTCCGAAATAGAAATCTATAGATATATACAAACGGATACCCGTATAATGATTTTATGATAAGTTCCCGAAAAAACAACTTATAATAGAAGTATGTAGTAACCATCATAAACATAATCAGAAACAGAAATATGATTATAGTATTTAATATCAACTGCCCCATCTTATTTTTCAGATACTGGATTTCTACTCCTTTTTTATCATACACTGATGCTACCGAATTTAATTCATTGGCATCATATTTTTCAGTTATGGAACTAATTTCTTTCAAAGCGCTATACTCATCTTCAGCCTCCACAAACACGCTGCTTCCTACATATGATCCTAGCGTAGATGCATCTATATTTTCTGTATATACAGTAACGATAGTGTCTGCAATTGTATTCATACTGTCTCCGGAATACGGATTATATGTAAAATATCTCTGATTGTTTTCTATATAAATGATATTAATATTTAGATCATCAAGATTTTTGTGGATCTCCATTTTATTGCCAGCCGCCCTATACATATTTGTCACTGTGACTCTTTGGAAATAAAACCAATCTCTAAATGAATCCTCTATGATCCTTTCATATTTTTTATATTTTTTTGGCACTAATATATTTAAAACATCACCATCTACATCTATTATATCAGCGACACTTTTTCCATTAACAGATTTGATTTCATGTCTTTTCAAATAATTCTTATCTACCACTATATTTCGACCATAAGGAGAATACAAATCTCCCTCATTCTTTAAATCATGCAAATAAGTATAGTCATAATTATCATCGGTGACATTTGAACGTTCGAAATTGCGTGTGCTGATTATAAATACTTTATCCAAACCACTTAAATCCTGGTACACCTTTAAGATTTTATTGTTGAGTACATCTTCAGAAGCTAAATCCTTATAATTAAACGGTGAATAGATTTCCTGTAAGTTAAAAAGATTTTTGGTATCACTCCACGCCATTAAGCTATCTAGATCTCTGTCCAGCTCCTTTTTCTCTTCAAAAAGATTATTAATAAAGAGAAGTATTAAAAAAAGTAAAAAAAGCCTTAAAATATTTGATATAATCATTCCTCTCGACATCATCTGTCTTCTAGTATTGCTTACAGTAACAAAAGAAATCAGAAACGCAATGATCGACGAAAACATCAGCAAAAATATGATACTTAGATTTAATTTTATCGTCCTGTAAACAACTTGAAGCAATGGATTAGAAAATCCAAACCTATATATGATTCCGCCGACCAGCAATCCATTCAGGACAAGAGGTAAAAATAACGGCATATATATAAATCTGCTTACCATGCCATAGATTTGTACATGTGTATATCCCCATAATCTACAGATAGCAATTTTTTTCCTGTTTCTTGAATAATAAAAAAATACAATTAATATAAATAGGAAATAAAAAAGAACAAAGACCGGCAAAGGATTTATGTTTGTAGAAATAAAACTCATATTTTTCAAACTACTTGGCAGTGAATATTGAATCTCGCACTCTTCTTCAAGTTCATTTGAAAACTTTTGAATCATTTCTTCATCCTTAGTATCTATATATAATAAGTTCTTAAACCCTACATCAAGAAGCTCTTCAAATTCATGTACCTTTATTTTTTTGTCCGAAAAGCTGGCTAATACATTCAAAGCTTCACTATACTTTTCCTGCATTGTAGAATATATGTCTGTTTTGTTAGAACTCAAAAAGCTATATTGTGCGATCTCAACTTTATTTGTTTCCGAGAACTTATCTACCTTTGTCAAAATATCTGGCAAATCCTTATCTGTATGGATTTTAAAAGATACGGTAGTTTTATCGTATAATATTTTATCTATAGTTTTTTGATTGATATACAAAAATGAAAATATATTGATTACCATAGTCATAATAGTAAGCAATATCACAACCTTTTTTTCCACGCATCCAACCTCTCTGTTCTACACATTTAACAATTTCGCTTTTAGTTTTCATAATTTTTTCAATGTCTGAGAATATTTCAATTTCTCGTAACCTTTCAAACATCACTTTTCTTCTATCTTCTGTACCGCCAAATATTCTTTTCGTAATTCATTGAATTGAACCTCATAGTTCTTACTAATGCCATCGTTATCATTTGCCAAATCAATAACTATTTCATTTAGTCGATTTGCTATTCTTTCAATTTCTTCTAAGTTTGATTTCCCTACTTCCACCTGCAATTTTTCAAACATCCGCTGGGCCTTTCTAGCCACATAATTTTTTTCAGGCCACAAGGCAATATACTGACCATTGTGAAAATTCACACCTCGAGAAATGAAATGTATACGACCGCATCTAGTACAAATGTTTTCCAGAAAATCAATTATTGTATTCTCTCCAAGAATTACACTTTTCGTAAAAATACCTCTAAGTAACGTCAATAAAGTCACATAAACACTTCCAGGCATATTCCACACATCAGAAATATAGACTTCTTTAAATCTATGTGTGGTGGTAGCAGCCATATAAATGGCCCCATTAAAATGATCATCATGATAATGAGTCAAAAGAAAATCTTTTTTTTCATTCATATCGGCAATAACATTATCAAATCTCTTGATTTTATCCTTTCCAGCCCAAGAAGAAGAGTGAATACCAAAATCAACATATAAATCAACTTGACTTGCTTCCCTTAATCTAAAGCAGTCTCCAAAACCGCATTCGTACATTCTAATTTCCACTATAAATTTCCCTTAAAAATTCTATATATTGTCATTAATTTTCAACCAATTCGCCTTTACTACACGACAAGGATTTTAATTTAATACCGCGTTTATCCTTCTTACATCCGCGAGTCTGCTCCGTCATAAATAAGATTGTTTCAATTGTTGTTTTCCTATTTTATGATTTTCTTATTGAAGAGACTAATATCACAAACATTACAGGAATCTCTGTCTCTGGCGAAACTATTGCAACCCCTTCAGGAACTTCATTGCACACATAATCATAATAACTGGTATTCTGACAAATCACCGCATCATATTTTTACTTTTTGCCATTTTAGATGTAATTTATCTTCTTTTTGCTTTCCGAAACTTTCTAAATCCCAAGTAATAAATCACTACAATACTTCCATACATAAACAAGAATGGAATATTTAATGTTGTTCGTTTCAGATAAACATCTATCAAATGGCTCATCGGCACCATGATTATTAACCCCCAAAAAAACAATGTGAAAACAACTGATGTCCATGATTGTTTATATAGCCATACACGAATAGGATTCCAAGAGAGTATTCCCTCTCTTGTATACTCTGTGATATCTTCCAGAAGTTCTTCTACTTTTGCAAAACCTACTCCTTTTTCTTCTTCCTGATGTACGTAATCCAGATATTGGTCAATCTGATTTTCTTTTACTTCTAAGTTTCCATCCCGCAGAAGCATTTGGCATAATTCCATTGAACCTTTCAGATTCCTTATTTCATCCTGAAGTATCTTTTGCTGTCTCAATAAAACATCCTTCTGGTTTACCTGTTTATTTATGAGTAAATATATTGTTTCTATCGAAATTCCCATTTTTCGATAGAGCATGATTTCTTTTACTCGCAGTACATCCGCTTCCGTATAGTCTCGGTATTTACTATCCTCCTCGCGTTCAGGACACAACAATCCTTTTCTTTCATAAAATCGTATATTACTTATATTCAGTCCTGTCAACTTTGCTATTTCACCAATTCTCATTCAGCACCTCTCCTCTTATGTGGTTTTATATGAAGATTTATATATCCTGTACCAAGTGCAGAGTCAATATATTTTTGTAAAAAACTTCTGTTTACGAAAATTTCAACACTCAAATTACTTTATGTCAGTTCATCCGACTTATATTTAACTATAAATGAGCAAGTTCGTGATTTTGCATAAAAGAAAGGCACCTTAAGTCGTTTATGTTGTATAATGAAAGTGATCAAACAAACATTGCAACATTTACGAAAGAAGGTGCTCTGTACAAATACTATACATCATTCTATATTCATATACAACCAGTTTAGAAAAAGCAAGGCACATTTTAATCTGAACTTCATTACTTTTCTCCATCCAGCCACAAATATCAAAACACTAAATACCATATTCTTCGTAATATAACCATTAAATGCTGAAAGCCATATCTGTATACAAGAAAAATAAACAATAGAAAAATCACTGCTAATATAATAAGGATCACTTTCCACTTCTTGTTCCTCATATCTCAGTCTTTTATTTTTATAGTTTAAATTCCCAGTATACTCATCTACTAATACTATCATAAGTATGTCAGAGTGATTTTTATATCAAATATAATTTTTTTAATAATATTGTTCCAGATTTTTTTTGACTAGCATTCCATTCTCAATCTCATAAAGTTCATCACACAATACACGGATATCTTCCTGATTGTGGCTTACAAGCACGATTGTTTTATCTTGTTTTTTCAAATCCAATAATAACTCCCTTATTTCTTGTACACCATTTTTATCCAGCCCATTCATGGGTTCATCCAAAAGTAATATTTTAGGATTTTCCATGATTGCCTGTGCAATAGCCAGTCTTTGTTTCATACCTAATGAATAATTTTTGACCTTCTTTTTTGAGTTTTCATCTAATCCCACTAACCTCATTGCCTTGGATATTACTTCAGGATTCAACTTATTGCGAATAGAATATAAAAACTCCAAATTTCTTTTTCCACTGTACTCTTTTAAAAAAGCTGGTTCTTCAATAATTACTCCGGCATCTTGTATCATATCTATATCTTTTTTTAATTTTTTTCCATTGATTTCTATTTCTCCGCTGTCAAGAGTAAGAAATCCACAAATACATTTCAGCAGAACCGATTTTCCACTTCCGTTATATCCTACAATTCCGTATATTTTTCCCGATTCAAAAACAATATTTATATTACTTAATACTTCTTGATTTTTAAAACTTTTTGTTCCATTATTTACACATATCATCTCCATACTTTATTCTTCCTCTATCCATTCAAAATCTCGCTTTCTAGTCCACCAAAAGCCAATTCCTAGAGTACAGCATAAAAAAATAGGCAGCATTGTACAGACATATTTCTGCGTAGGTGCAAATTCGCTATAGCGGACCCCTAATTCCGTAATTTGTACCCACGACAATGGCACCAGATATCGAACCCAGGCAGGGTAATACCGTTGAATTCCAAATAGTAATATCATAACTGTCATAATGATTATAACTACTCTTCGATTCCAAACCAGACTAATACTGAACATCAGCATTCCAATCAAACAAATAACTCCCCAGCCAATCAATACGGAATAAATAACTGCCTCTGCTGGCTCATAACGATTTAAAATCTTGTAAGGAACTTGCACCACAATGCCAAACTGTTGCCCTGCATCTGTTAATGCTAATGTACCCAAAATCCGATCCCATGACCAAGAAAATTTTAAAATAGGCATAAGACGTATGACGCAAAAAAGAAATGCAGTCACCAGAATCATTAAAGAACTGACGACTATGTACACAACTTGGTTTAAATACCATTTACTCTTTCCGGATCTAAGAAATACATATAGTTGGTCATTAGTAGTAAATGGCACTCCTATATAAAATACCATAATTTCCAAGAAAAAAATCAGCAAGAATCCACTCGATGATTGTAAAAAAACATAAGCTGCCGGTATGATTTTTTCGCCTGTTTCTTTTCCTAATGCAACGATCTGACGGAGCATCATATCTTCTGTGATCCAAAGAGCTCCTAATAAAATTGCAGTTTTTAAAGTAAACATTCTATGGTGGAGAATCTTCAACTGAAATTTCACATAATTAATCATTCATAATCCTCCTGTCCATTCCCACAAAAATTATTATTCTCATTAAAAGCAACAAAAAAAGTGTAAGCAACACTACCCAGCCAAAGCAAAATATATCATTTTTCCAGGGTTTACTATGACATGCTTTAAATATCAAATGTAATTGTAAATATTTGTTTTCTTCTCCTAAGCCAGAAAATAAATTAATTATCGCATAGTAGATAAATAATGGTACTGAATATGCCAATAAACGATTTGTCAAAAAAGCAGTGACCACCATACCTGCAGTTGCTAATATTCCCACCAACAATCCAAACTGGAATCCAATCAAGAAATAATAGGTAAAATATTTTCCCACTTGTAATAAGTGTCCATAGCTCTGCATATATGTATAACTATAGTCTCCGCCAGATATTATAGGCGGATATTTAAATGACAGAACAAAGCAAAACAATAGGAATCCCAATGTCATTGCTCCACAGGCAGCCGCAAAACACGTCATTATTTTAGAAGTTAAATATTTCTTTCTGTTTCCTCGAATATAAAGTAATCTATAAAATTTTTTCTCACAATCTGCACATAATGCATCACTATATGCAAATGCACACATTGGAATAGTCAGCATAATCATGCGTCCCCAAAAAATGTTATCTATGATATCCACGATTCCTATTTGTGGCTGATATATGTTTGCACCACAAAAGATCAGAATAAGGCAAACACCTAATATAGATATAACATATTTCCATGATTTAAAGGCACGGATTTCGTCCATTTTCCAATAGCTTCCTCTAATACAATTCATAAAGAACTTCTTCTCCTGTTTCCGCATTAATAATCATTTGGCACATTCTACTACTTCCATCTTTTTCAATTTGCTTATAATTGCAAAACCAAACCGGAATTAAGCAATATGTTGTATCACTTATTGCTTCTGTCATATAACTAAACTGAAATTCCTCAACCTCTATTTTGGCTTCTGTGATGACCATTGCAAACTTTTTCTTCACTGCATCAACTATTTTTTCTAGGGATAACATTTCCCACACTTTTCCTGTTTCAGAAATTTGATCAATGATACGAGTGATTTCTAGCATTTGAATTCCATCCTTATCTATATAAGCCAACACATTCGCTGTATCTTCTTTCCCTTCAATTCCATTTCCAAAATAAGTATTGGCGAAAACAGTATTTCCATCGACGCATTGAACTGCTAAAATATAATATCCATTATCCGCTTCGCTCCATACTTTTTTGCTTTCTTCCGCACTGTCTTCATTTTTATTTATGCTTTTTTCATCTTCTTTTTGCATTGTTTGATAATCCATATAAAATTTAGTTGGTTTCAACGGTGTCATTACACCCAATTTTTGAAGTATTATTTTCAATTTTTCCCATACTTCATCTGCTGTTCCAAAACTAAATTCATGTGGTTCCCTATACATGTCTGCGTTATATCCCAAATCTTTTTCAGATATTTCTATGGCATCTCTTACTTTTTTCCAATGCGTCTTTTCCATACGAAACATCCCTATACTATTTGACAGAACCTCATCGTTCTCTCCATAAGCACTTTGATATAAACTGTTTTCCGGCTGAAGAATCGTTTCTTCTTTTTTTATTTTTCCTACATCGCTAAACAGTTCTTTCAATGCGACATCAAAATTTATTGTTTTATATGTCACTTGCATTTCTTTATTCTCAGAAGCTAAATTCACAGGAGGATTAATATGTGCACGAAAGCTTACTCCTTCATCCGTATCTTCCTCGTATATTTCTGGATAACTTGTTATTTTCTTAATATCTATATTTTTGCTAAACACTTCCTTTTGATCTGCAACTATATTTTGGGGATTCATATTCACTACAGATACTGAAATAAGCAAACTAGAAATACAAATAAAAATTTTTCTTCTTTTGGTCACTTTCCACTCCCCCTCCAATGTTCAGCTTTCACAAAATTGTAATTTTTAACGCATACAGATAAACTTTGACATTACTTTCTTGTTCATATTGTGAACCTCCTTGTTATTTAATACCTGCATCATAGCACATTTATTCCTTTCAATTTGAAGCTTGTAAAAAATAGACTTTTTATTGCTAAAAATGGTTGTTATATAAAAGGAGACTCTTTCGTTGAATTCCTTTCAATCTCAAGAGTCTCAAATAAAACTTATTTAATATTAGACAAATACAATAAAATTTTTACCTCAAAATAATTTTCCGTATATCCAATTTCAATTTCTCCACCATTTGATTTCACTATTTTTTTCACATTTTCCAGACCTATACCATGAATGGCCACCTCTTTTTGTGAAGTTTGAATTTTATTCCCCGTCTCAATGATTCTCCCCGAATAACTATTTTTCACATGAATCAGCATGATTCCTTTCTTTGTCTGAATATCAATTTTTAAATACTTTTCTTCTGATTTACTTGCTTCACGTACTGCATTATCAACTAAATTTCCAAGTATTGCACAAATATTAAAATCGTTCCAGTAAATTTTTTCCGGTACCCTTATTTTAATATCCACATCTTTTAGAACCTGCTCGGCGTTTCTCAACAGATAATTTAACACACCGTCAATCTCTTTATTTCCTGTTGAAACGTATTCTTTTGGATTCAACATAAATTTTTCCATGTCCTGCAAATATTTTATTATTTCTGGATTATTAGTATTCTTTAACATAGACTGCAATTCAATAATATGATGCTTCATGTCATGCCTAAGCGAGTTCACCTGTTTCTGAGACTCTCTAGCAACGTCCAGCTGATAAGAATATACTTCTACCATCTGTTCCAGCATTTTTTTCTCAATATGTGCAGAATAAAACTGAATCAATGAATTATATAAATAGAAAATTAAAATATTAATGAACAATATGCAGGCAGCAACAACAACGACTGTCATTTTTAATTTCGTTCCGGTTATGACCATATAGTACAAACACCCAATGCTTATTACTGGTACGGCACCTAAAGAAATCCTATAAACAACAGGAAGATAAATATCCTTTTCTATAGGAATAGTACGCTCCAGTGCGATCGCTATAATCAAAATCACAAGGCTTGTTATACATTCATAAATCTGATTTACCGAATCTCCAACCGTATATTTTGTAAACGAAAGCACTACAATACTATCAACTAATACATTTACCGCATATATCATGACCGTAATGAGCAATTTTCTTGACATTTTCACCTTGTACGGACAAACTAATAAAAAAATTGCTGTTAAATTTGAAATTATATTCAATACAGGCATTTTAAATATTTCATAAATAATACTTGTCCACAAGCATGTAATTACATAAAGAACCCATGTATATTTGCATTGATATTCATCTTTCGATAAAAAAATATCTATAAAACATTTTATGGCATAAAATCTTACCCCGGTAGCTAATATTTCAAGTAATATATTATTTAAATTCCCCATGTCCATCACATTCTATCTCCAATATCTTTCTACGGATTTCAGATCTATTCACTTTACTGATATTTAAAATATCCCCATTGATTATTTTTACCCATTCATATGTGTACTCAACAACATAATTAAAATTAATTAAATACGACTTATGAATATTCAAAAATAGCCCTGACGGTACATTTTTTTCAACATCAGTTAATTTTCCATAGAAACTCCTGGATTCATTTCTCATGACAATATTAATCTTCCGGCCATAGCTCTGAAAATATAGAATTTCTCTACAAGGTATACGAAATGTAGTTCCTTTATTTTGATATTCAAAATCTCTGCTCGTCTTTCCAGCAATACGGCAAATGTTATCCATAACATTAAAAATCCTTGTCTTCTCTAATGGTTTGATCAGGAAATCAAAGGGTCTGTTTTGGAATAGCTGTAATGCATATTGTTCCTTTGAAGATATGTACACAATGAAAATCGATTCATTTTCTAACTTTCTGCGAATATAATCTCCAACCATAATTCCATCAAGCCCTGGAATTTCGATATCCAAAAACAAAACATCTACTACTTCTTTATCCAAATAATCAGCTAAACTATCACCAGTGAAAAACACTTCTATATTGAAGCAGATTCCATTCTTACGTGCATATTCCATTAGCATTCTTTCCAATTCTCCACACGTACTTTTTTCATCATCACATATAATAATATTCATTCTCTTACCTTTTATCATTATGAAATAGATTACTCTTTCTTATCCATATTCTACCTTTCCATTTCCTCTAGACATACTATATTTTATCCTCATATTTTATGTTTGTATATAGATTTATATATTATTCTAAATATCGCAAATTAAATACATAAGAAATATAACCTGTCATATCCGGTACTTTAGATGTCAATGTATAAGTTACTTCATCGCCAATGTATACATCATCTGCATTTTTGCTATTTACTTTTTTCTCAACTGTCGGAGAATTGCTCTTCATATTGACATTTGTACCACCTGTAACACTGACTAAAGATGCAGTAGATGTATACAGAGACTTCTCGGACTTTCTCACCACTTTCCTATTTCACAGTAAGTGTAGACGGTGTCAGCTTTTCCTTTCAGGATGACCAAGAATTATGCCAACTACTTCAGAATTTACCGCTATATGTAAAGGACATTCCTGCCATCAC
>ERZ791834.1407-NODE-1407-length-11245-cov-87.442_pt1 | contig 11245 bp, 9 predicted proteins | sample MGYA00510293_ERZ791834 | MGnify/ENA primary metagenome ERZ791834 (study PRJEB30046, sample SAMN00715253) | human gut metagenome | study: EMG produced TPA metagenomics assembly of the A metagenome-wide association study of gut microbiota in type 2...
TTTCCTTGGCTGGATAAAAATAGCCATCCTCAAAATCAAACATCTTACGACGTCCAGTGATAATTGAAAAGCGATCCTCACCAATTGGCACCACGTCAACATTGGCTAAACCACGCCCATCAGCATCATAGGCCCCCTCACATTGGTTGGCCGCTGTCGCTCCACCCCACAAAAATCCGTCAGGAAAAGTTAATTTTTTAGTCATTATTCTACCTCTTATATATTTCGACTTAATATAGTAATAGTATACAATAGCCTGTAATCGTTTTCTTATAGTAAACTACGAAAAACTGATACTATCCTATGATTTTAGATAAAAAACGAGAGTAGGCCAGATTCCCACTCTCAATCATAAATCTTCTTACTCCACAATTGTTGCTCCAAGCACATTCTTAAAATGCCCAATAGCAAAGTCATGAGCTTCAGGCGTCAAGGAAGCTGTTGCACTCGCTACAACCTCGATATCATAGCCTAAATTATAGGCATCAATGGCTGTATGTAGGACACAAATATCCGTTAAAACTCCTGTCAAAACAACTGTCGTCACACGACGCTCACGCAAACGAATATCTAAATCCGTTCCCGAAAAGGCTGAGTAGTGTCGCTTATCCATCCAAAAGACACGATTATCATCCTTAATAGCATCATATACACCAGCTAACTTACCATAAAGTTCTCGCCCAGACGTCCCTGCAATATTGTGCGGTGGAAAGAGCTTGGTTTCAGGATGGAAGGTATCTCCTTCATCATGTCGGTCCATAGCAACGAAGATATAATCCCCATTATCATAGGCCTCTTGAGTTACCTGGGCAATGCGGTCTTCAATGGCTTGGGCAGGCTTTCCAGCCGTCAACTTCCCATCATCTGCCACAAAATCATAAGAGTAATCAATTGATATCAATGCCTTTGTCATATTACTTTCTCCTTTTAAAAAAAGTGGGGCAGGTTCCTCCTACCTCACTTTCCTTCAGTATTCTTCTTATTCGTATTCTTTCAATTTATCGTAGATACCTTCGTTAAGGACTTTAAGATAAGTCCCTTTCATACCGAGTGAACGGCTCTCAATAATACCAGCTGATTCCAACTTACGAAGGGCATTAACGATAACTGAACGTGTGATTCCAATACGGTCAGCGATAACAGACGCTGTCAAGCGGCCTTCCAAACCGTCCAACTCATTCAAGATAGCTGAAACTGCCTTGATTTCTGAGTAAGACAAGGTATTAATAGCCATGTTAATAGCTGTTTGTTTACGAATTGTTTCTTCCAAATTCTCTGTTTGAAGGTTCAACAACTGCAACCCAACTACTGTAGAGGCAATCTCAACCAAGATAAGATCTTCATCTACAAAGTCATGATCGTTACGCCAAATGATGAAAGAACCAAGACGCATACCACCACCATAGATAGGTGCAATTGTAGTCAAACCATCTGGGAAGTCATCTTTTGACTCCACAGGGAAAATGGTCAAGTCACTGTCAATACCAATGTTTTCTTGAGTGTCATAAACACGGCTGATACCACGTGTGTATTCTTCTGGAAGTTGTTTGGCTTCAAAAAACTCTTCCACACGATCATTGTTGGTTTTGTACTTCATGGCAAAACCAAGGAGAGCACCACCACCATTAACGATAGCAGCGTTACAATCAATGATATCCGCCAATTGAGCAGCCATGTTGTTGTATGGAAGATCTCCTTCCAAGCTATCTACTGAGCGTTGCAAGATAGATGTAATTTTACGTGTTTTAGCCAGCAAATTTGCCATATTTATTGTCTTCACTTTCTATTGTAATCATAATAATATCAAGCCTTGTACTAATCTTCTGCGTCAAGACCTACTAGCCCTATCATTATAGCACACTTAACCCAGAAATTGCAAACAATTGTCTGAAAATTATTTATTATTCTACTATTCATTATATTAAGTATATTATGGCATTATTAGGAAAATGTTCGGATTTTGCTCAAATATGTCCCCTTTTTAGAGACAATAAAAACTGGACAAGCCTTTTTGTCCAGTTTTTCAAGAAATTAACGCTTGTAATATGACAAGACTCGTTCGATTTTGTTACCGAGATCAGCCAACTCTTCCACACGAGGAAGGTAGACAATACGGAAGTGATCTGGTTCATTCCAGTTAAAGCCTTTACCTGGAACTAGGAGAACCTTCTCCTTCTTCAAGAGACGAAGACAGAATTCTTCATCATCCTCAATATCATACATGTTACGGTCAATCTTAGGGAAGATATAAAGACCTGCATCTGGCTTAACAGCTGAAAGCCCTGGAATAGCGTTTACGGTATTCGTGATAAACTCACGTTGTTCATAGATACGCCCACCAGGGATCAAGAGTTCATCCACGGATTGGTAACCACCAAGTGAAGTCTGAATAACGTGCTGAGAGAGCACATTAGCACAAAGACGCATGTTGGCCAACATATTAAGCCCTTCAATATAGCCTTTGACATTCTTTTTAGGTCCAGAGAGAACCATCCAACCTACACGGAAACCACAAATGCGGTGAGACTTAGAAAGACCATTCATAGACACACAGAAGACATCTGGTGCAAGACTAGCAATCGCAGTATGCTGTTTACCATCCATAACCAAGCGGTCATAAATCTCATCCGCAAAGATAATCAAATCATTTTGTCGAGCAATATCCACAATCTGTTCAAGGACATCCTTAGGATAGAGTGAACCTGTAGGATTATTGGGATTGATGACTACAATTGCCTTAGTATTTGACGTAATCTTTGATTTGATATCATCAATATCTGGATACCAGTTAGATTTTTCATCACAGACATAGTGTACGGCATTACCGCCTGCTAGGCTGACACAGGCTGTCCAAAGAGGATAGTCTGGCATTGGGACCAAGACCTCATCTCCATCATCAAGCAAGGCCTGCATAGACATGGAAATCATCTCTGAAACACCATTACCAATATAAATATCATCAATATCTACATTTGGGAATCCCTTTAGCTGGCAATACTGCATAATCGCCTTACGAGCTGAGAAAATCCCCTTACTATCTGAATACCCTTCACTGTTACGAACATTCATAATTAAATCACGAATGACTTCATCCGGTGCTGTAAAGCCAAATTCCGCAGGATTTCCCGTATTAAGACGAAGAATCTTTTCACCTTTAGCAATCATACGGTTGGCTTCATCCAAAACTGGTCCACGAATATCATAGGCAACGTGTTCCAACTTTGATGATTTATCAAATGTTTTCATAAGTTAATCCTTTCAAAAGATACTAAAAGTAGATACATCTAGCAGAAAATAAGAAAATTCAACACCTGATGAGGATTTCCACTTTTATTGACACCAACTTTAGGCTCAGCCATTTGGTATCATTTCTGAAGACTTGTCTTCCTCTTTTTTAATTATCATGTTTCTTACGAAGCTAATAACAGATTGTATTATACCTCTTTTTCAAGCAATCTTCAATTTTTAGATAATACTGAAATCTTCACATTACTAAGAGCATCCTAAAGTAAGCAGTCAAAAAAAGATTTCAGAAAATCTATAACAACGCTTTCATTTTTTAGACTAAAGGAGTATAATAAAGCTAAAGATAGGAGGTAGAGCTTATGTCTCAACAATATGAACGTATTATGGTAGCTATCGACGGTTCTTACGAATCAGAACTGGCCTTTATTAAAGGTGTGCACGTTGCAAAACGTAATAATGCTCAGTTACTATTGGTACACGTTATCGATACACGCGCCCTTCAAAGCGTTGCGACTTTCGACTCTTATATCTATGAAAAACTAGAAGACGAAGCTAAAGCTGTTTTGGCTGACTTTGAACGCCAAGCCAGAGAAGCTGGTTTAACCAAGATTCGCAAAGTTATTGAGTTCGGTAATCCTAAGAGCCTCTTGGCTGTTGATATCCCTGATAAGGAAAATGTTGACCTTATTATGGTTGGTGCCACTGGTCTCAATACTTTTGAACGCTTGCTTATTGGTTCATCTTCTGAATACATTCTCCGTCACGCAAAAGTTGACTTGCTCATTGTTCGTGACTCTGAAAAAACACTTTAGTCACCTCTCACAAAAGCACCTCTGGTGCTTTTCTCATATGAAAAAGAACCGAGATCCTAACTCTCAGTTCTTTTTTCTGTTCTATTTTTCAGACTTTGCTGATTCAGACATCACTTCTGACTCTGAAGTTGACTGGCTTTCTTCTACCAAATCTTCACTAGCAGATTGACTTGAAGCACTTGCTTGCTCCAAAGCAAGGCTAGTTGAAAGGCTCTCACGTTCTGCTTCCTGACTAAGGCTAGCTTCAACAATCATGAGTTCCTTTTGACGTTCTGTTTCACGAAGATATTCACGTTCTTCAAGTTCTTCCTGACGACGTCTTTCCTGCTCACGTCTTTGGGCCTTCTGACGCTCACGCTTAGCATGACGTTTTTGCGTCTCATCAATCAAGACCTTAGTGTTGTCTTTAATATGCATCCACTTAATAAGACGAACCAAGAGTCTCCATAGGAAAACAATAATTGACTCTGCAAAGAGAAGAATCTCAACCAGAATAACTCCCAACAAGCTCCAAGCCATGAAGAGTGTAATCAATAATTGCGTGAAAATCTTCTTCAAGTCACCCAAATGATTATTGTGAATATTAAGGGTTTCAAGGAAAAGATCTAAAATCCCTTGCAAGAGGTGTGATTTAACAGATTTGTCTCCCTCTAGGCTCAAGTCCGTCTGGACTTCTGCCGGAGTAACAACTGTCAAGTCCCCATCTTGGTAGACATCAATACGATCTCCTAATTTTATATCAAAATCAAAAAGCGTGCGATCTATTTTCTTAAGTCGCCCGTCAGGATGACTGAGATAAACAAAGTCATCATCAAATTTTAAAATACGAAACATAATTTACCTGCTCTTTATTGCTCCCTAAATAATAGCAAAGTTAAAAAGCCCTTGTCAAGAGCTTCTTTTTCAATCCAAGGTTTTCACACCGATACGATTTTTATACTCTTGATACGTTTCAGTGTGCATGAGAGCTTTAGCATTTTTGACCCGATCTGCAGTTGGTGGTTTAACCCCTTCCAAAGGATATGGGATACCGAGCTCACGCCATTTGAACTCACCCATTGTATGATAGGGAAGAATTTCAAATTTATCGACATTTTTCAAGGTCTTTACAAACTCACCAAGCTTAATCAAGTGATCGTCAAAGTCTGTCAAACCAGGTACCAAGACATGGCGAATCCAGACTGGAACTTGTTTGTCAGATAGATATTGAGCAAATTCCAAAATATTCTTATTAGGTTGACGGGTCACAAACTTGTGTTGTTCGGGGTCAATCTCTTTGATGTCAAGTAGGACCAAGTCAGTCACAGCCAAAAGTTTGTCAACAACTTCATGATACTCAGGAGTATTGCGGTACGCAAACCCACAAGTATCAAGCGTACAGTGAATCCCTAGCTTCTTAGCCTCTGTAAAGAGGGCAGTGACAAAATCAATCTGAAGCATGGCCTCACCACCTGATACAGTGATACCACCATGCTCACCCCAGAAATGACGGAAACGAAGAGCCTCATCTAAGACATCTTCAACTGTACGTTCAACAGCCTTATTTGACTCCATAGCCCAAGTATCTGGGTTATGACAATATTGGCAACGCATCTTACAGCCTTGCATGAAAACAATAAAACGGATACCAGGACCATCTACGGATCCAAAACTTTCGGTTGAATGAACAAGTCCAGTCACCTGACTGTAATCAATTTCTGCCATGGCAGCCTCCTTGAAAACGCTTTTTACATGTTTTTATTATACCTCTTTTATCAGAAACATGCTCCATATCTGCCTGAATTCAAGCAAAGGTTATACTATAATACATCTGAAATTAAGGGAAATCTATACTATACCAGAAGAAAAACAAAAAAACTGGAAAAATCCAGTCTTTTATCATCTATATTATTAGGCACGTTTCTTAAGCCCCAAAAAGGCTGCAGCAGCAAGGAAGAATGTTCCTGCCATTGTCAAGATTACTGTTGATGCTTCACCAGTCTTAGGAAGTGTAACTTCCTTACCTTTAGCATCTTTACCAGTCAATGTACCGTCAGCGTTCACTTTGAATCCTACTGTTTCAGGAGCGACAACACTTGTTGTACCATCAGTGTTAGCGATAACAATTTGGCTATTTTGTGTAGACACAATTGTTTGGCCAGCTGCAGTGATAACTGGAGCTGTTGGTGTTACAGTAACAACAGGTTGTCCATTAACATTCACCGCTGGAGTTTCAGAGTTTTGAGGTGCTTCGCTTGTCCCTTTATCAGTTGCTGAAGCTGGGTCTTCTGGCTTATCGACTGGTTTCTCAGTTGGTTTATCAGCTGGTTTTGTTGATGAATCAGCTGTTGGAGCCGGTGTCGCAGGTGTTTCTGGAGTTGCTGGTGTTGTTGGCTCAGCTGGTACTTCAGGAACTGTAGGTGTTGGTGTTGTTGGCGTTGCCACACCTGTGTTTGAATCATTGCTACGAGCCAAGTCACCATCACTTGGGGCTGTTGAAGGACCAGTTACTGCACGATCTGTCGTTGGTTGTGTAAGAACAGCATCATTTGTCGCAATACCATCGTCCGCAAAAGAAGTTACTGGTACAAAAGCTCCTAGGGTAAAGGTGAGTAAAAGCAAGCTACTATATATAGATTTTTTAGAAGCCATTAAGATTCTCCTTTTTTCATTTATCAGTTAATTTATATTCTACCATAAAAAAGTAATAAAAGACTGTTTTAATTAAAATCTTATTTATTTTTATTCTGAATCTATCAATACGCTGAAAAATGTTAGATTATCTTCAAAATTATGGTTGTTTTCCTGACAAAGTCCGGCAGTTTTGATAGGTAAAAAAGGCTTTATGACGTACTTTATAGACGTTTTCTAATCTTATTATTTTGATAAGCTGATATTCCAAGATAGATAAGAAAAAGCACTTTCACTCATAATGAGAGAAAGTGCCTAATTAGTAAATAGTCGCTTTTAAGTTCCAATATTTTCTAATAAAAACATGTAGAAAACTATTCTTCTGCCTCTTCTGGAGCTGCCGTGATGATTACCTTAAGTTTGGTTACACGACCATCCTTAACTTTATCATTGATAAATTCGAGGTGTTTGTCCTTGTTGATAACTGAATAGTGTTCCTTGACTTCTTGAGTTGGAATGGCTCCCACACCAGTCAAATAATAACCTGCGATAGTATCAACGTCATCACTCTCAAGTTCTGTATCAAAATGTTCATTGAAGTCGTTAAGAGTCATAGCTCCCTCGACAATATAGGTATTCTCACCAATTTCACGAACTTCCACACTAGATTTATCTGTTTCGTCGTCAATCTCACCAACGATTTCTTCCAAAAGATCCTCGAAGGTAACAAGACCAGCAACGCCACCGTACTCATCAAGCAAGATAGCCATCTGATTATTGGTGTTACGAAAGGCTGCCAAGAGATCATCTACGAAGATAGTCTCAGGAACAAAGAGAGGTTCGTTCATGATTCGACGAAGTTTGATATTTTCGAAACCAAGTTCGAAACCTGCTTTAAGAAGATTTTTGGTATGAATGACACCGATAATCTTATCCTTGTCATCTTCGTAAACAGGAATACGAGAGAAACTTTCCTTGAGAATAGCTTGGATATTTTCTTGAGTGTTGTCTTCAATATCAATCATGAAGGCATCCGTACGAGGGACCATAACCTCACGCGCCATCAATTCATCAAGAGAGAATACCCCTTGGAGCATTTCAATTTCTTCAGCCTCAAGCGTATCCTCACTCTTGGTCAACATGTACTCAATCTCATCACGTGTCATCTGCTCATCGGCATCATCAAAGGTCATAGGTGTCAAACGAGACAAAAGATTGGTTGACGCCGAAAGAATCCAAACAAAGGGACTAACAATCTTACCTGTAACAATAATAACAGGAGCTGAGTAGATGGCTAGATTTTCCTTGAGGTTCATAGCGATACGTTTTGGATAAAGTTCCCCAAAAACGATAGAGATATAGGTCAAGACAACCAAAGAAATCATGCTACCCGCTGTCTTAGCCCAAGCCGCATGACCAAACCAAGTCGCTATCACTGCACCTAGTGACGCAGAGAGACTGGCCCCCTGTAAGAGGCTAATAAAGGTAATACCAACTTGGATAGTTGATAGGAAGTTGTTTGGATTTTCAAGAACCTTGAGTAGACGAATAAATTTCTTATCGCCTTCTTCTGCCTTTTGCTCTACACGTGAGCGGTTAAGTGATACAAGAGCCATCTCAGATGCTGAGAAAAAGGCTGTAAGCAAGGTTAAAATTAGTAGTAAAATAGATTGAAATAATAAGGACTGACCACTAGAGTCTTCCATTTTTTCTTCTCCTCTAAAAAAAATTCTGACTTTCATTATACCATAATTTCCCAATAAAGGCGTCTATTTTATGCTATAATTAGGGTAATTTATCATCAAAGGAGAGACTTATGTCACTTATACGATTAGAAAATGTCAGCTTGGTCCGCCAAGGAAAAACACTTTTATCTGACCTTAACTGGACAGTTGAAAAAGGACAAACCTGGGCTATCCTGGGACTTAACGGTGCTGGAAAATCAACCCTCCTACGTTTGTTGACAGCTGAATTTTTCCCTTCTGAAGGGAAGGCTGGGATACTAGGCTACACCTTTGGTAATGGAGACATCACAGGTCTTCGTCAACACATCGGTATCGTCAGCTCCTTCATCACTGAGCGTCTACCTCAACATATGACTGCTGAAAAAATCGTCCTTACCGGTAAGTACAAGAGCTCAATCCTCTACAAAGCCTATGGAGACAAAGAGCTACAAGAAGCCAAGGATATGCTGACTTCACTTGGTGCTGGTGATTTGATTGGTCGTAAATACCGTGGTCTCTCTCAGGGAGAAAAGCAAATCTGTTTAATTGCTCGTAGTCTGATGGAAGATCCCGACATCATCATCCTTGACGAAGCAACTGTTGGCTTGGATCTGTTTGCCCGCGAAAAGCTCTTACGTCAGATTGACCGTATCACCTCGCTTCCTCACGCACCACTGGTCCTTTACGTCACCCACCATGCTGAAGAAATCACTGAAAAAATGGACCACATCCTCCTACTCCGTCAAGGAAAAATCGTGGCACAAGGACCAAAAAATGATATCATCACACCGGAAGTTTTAGCTGACTTCTACCAAAATCCTGTTCAAATTATTCCAATTGATGACCATCGTTTTTACATTAACCCTCTTCTATAAAAATCGCTCAAAGAAACAAGTCCCCTAGACATTATCTGGGGGACTTGTTGTTTTATCACTACTCCTCTTTTATTTTAGATACACCATACAAAATTAAGGCTGGAACGATATGCTGTTCTATAAAAATATATGAAAAAGAAGCCAAGAAAAATCTTGGCTTCTTTTTGTGATAACATTCATTGCTTAAGCCCGACCTCGAGCCAGATTAATCATATCATAGGTTAACGTGTTGCTAGTTTCTTTGAGAGAGTAATCCTCCAAAGTATTGACTTCCTTACGAAGCTGCTTGGCATAACGGCTAGAGATAAGTTCAGCCTGCTCGTACTCGTTGATAACCTTACGTTCCAAATAGTAGCCTCGCAACATTTCATCAATATTGTCTGGATGAAGGTGGGTGATAACCCGCTCAACAAAGGCACCTGATTGAATAATCTCAGCCTCTTGAAGGCGACTGCGTTTCAGATAAGACAAGAGATCTGAGTGATAAACACCTTCCAGATTACTCAAGGCTTCCAAAATCTGCTCAGTATTTGTCAAATAGAGCTCAGTCATATGGTCGCGGTTTTCTTCCGTCAACCTAGGACCTCTTCTAGTATCATCCTGATCAATACGAAACTTGAAAGTAAGAGCTAAGTGCAACAATCTACGAAGGCCACGCACAAAGACAGCTAGGGCGTAAGAAAGGCTAGAGACAAAACCACGGTTGATACGACGTTCCAAGCCCTTGATATAACGTTGGTAGAGATTGTATTCGAGTTCTGAAATCTTACCCTTCTTGTAGGCATATTCCAGACCCTCACTCTCAATTTCCATAATCATTACTCGGATATTGGCCAACTCTTCTTTGACATCATTTGATTCCTGCTCCAAGATTAAATCTTCCAAGCGTTGATTGTAGTTGTCAATAGTAGCATAGACAGCCCCTTGATTGGTAGACTGTTTTAGATCTTTTTCCAACTCATCGACCACATCATTGAGAATGGCAATCTGCATATAATGGTTGGTCGTGTGCGCTGGTCCAGTCGCTAGCTTAGGTAGGACTAAAATCCCTGTTAAGAAGCTCAGCAAGGTCACACCCGCTACCGTAAAAAGCAAAAGACTATGTTCCAGAGCAGTCATATTGGCAACTGGAAGCAAAAGGATGGTTGCAATGGAAACCGTTCCTTTAACACCTGAAAAGGTTAACAGAGTAGAACCCTTCCAGATTTTTTTTAGTGATCGTTTGGCCCTCCAAGCTCTTTGGGCAAATACTGCACTAATCATAACAAAGCGAATGCCAAACATGGTCGCTGTTAAAAGGATGATAGCAAGAAGCATCCAGAGATTATCGTAAGTGCTGCTACGCAGTACTGGGGCTGCTAGGGTTGGAAGTTCTGTTCCCAAGAGGAAAAAGACCATACCATTAAGCATGAAGGTAATGGTTCCCCAAATCGTATGAGAAACACTATCCAACTTAGCATCAAAAACGGTGATTTTTTTGAAACGACTGGCAAGCGAAATCCCTGCTACGACAACAGCAATAATTCCAGAAGCATGAATTTCCTCGGCTACAAAGTAAGAGGAAATCGGTAGTACCAACTCTAGTAAGAGAGCACCTGTGACATCAGCAGCATCCATATTGTCCAAAATGGTTAAAAAGAGACGATTAAATAAGGCTGTAATCAAGCCAACTAAAAAACCACCAAGCACAGAAATAACCAAATTCCAGCTCGCCCCAAGGAGAGAGAAGGTACCTGTGGTCAATGCAGTCACCGCCACCTGAAAGGCGACCAAGCCAGAGGCGTCGTTCAGAAGACCTTCCCCCTGCAAAATGTAGCTAATCCACTTTGGAAAACTGAAACGTTTAGAAATAGCTGAATAGGCCACTAAATCCGTTGGCCCAAGAGCCGCCCCAATGGCTAGGCAGGCAGACAAAGGCACAGCAGCAGGCAAGACGGCCTTAGCAAGATAACCGATTCCCAAGGTAGACACAAAGATA
>ERZ791834.1409-NODE-1409-length-11210-cov-2.2061_pt1 | contig 11210 bp, 12 predicted proteins | sample MGYA00510293_ERZ791834 | MGnify/ENA primary metagenome ERZ791834 (study PRJEB30046, sample SAMN00715253) | human gut metagenome | study: EMG produced TPA metagenomics assembly of the A metagenome-wide association study of gut microbiota in type 2...
CGGCTTTAAGGAGGAAGAGGCTCGTAAGGCCTTGGGGTCCTTTATGTTCCGTGGGGATGATGTCTTCAAAAAGGTAGGGGACCTATCTGGGGGTGAAAAGGCCCGTCTGGCGCTTTTGAAACTTTTCTTGCAAGGTAATAATTTCTTGATTTTAGATGAACCAACCAACCATTTGGATATTCCTACGCGGGAGGTTGTGGAAGAAGCCTTGAAGAACTTTGATGGCACTTGTTTAGTTATTAGCCATGACCGCTACTTCTTGGATCAGGTGGCCAAGCGGATTATCGATCTTGAACAGGGGCATATTTTAGATTTCCAAGGTAATTTTACTGACTTTAAGGAGGCCCTTAATCAGGGACGGATTCACTTGCCTGGTCAGGCGGACTCTGGAGGGGTAGCAAGCGAGCTAGGCTCAATAAATGGACCTAAAAACTCTTTGAGTGCGGGGGCCATGAAAAACTCGTCTAACCCAGAGAAACAGAAGGCTGGTCTTCATCCAGTGCCACCTGAAGAAGCTAAGGCCAATCCTAAGAAGGAAACTAAGACCAATGATTATATGCGGGAGAAAAAGCTAGGCCAAGTGGAAACGGAGATTGCCCGCTTAGAGGCAACCATCAAGATGTACGAGGTGCAGCTGATGAACCCGGCTGTTCAAGCAGATAATGAGCAAATGGCTAGCTTGGCTAGCAACATAGAGCAAGCAAATAGTGAATTAGAGGCCCTTTATGAAAGATGGGAAGCCTTATCTGAATAAGTATAGATAGGAACGTATGGAATTTTTGGACTTGGCCACATGGGTGGTTATTGGACGGCTAATCGTCATTGATATTTTACTAGCTGGTGACAATGCAGTTGTTATCGGCATGGCTGCGAGTAAGTTAAATCCTAGCCTACAAAAGAAGGCTATACTCTGGGGGACCCTAGGGGCTATTATACTGAGGCTCTTATTTGCCACCCTCTTAGTGGAGGCCTTATCGTATATTCCTGCCTTACACATCATAGGCGGGGCTGTTTTGCTTTGGATTGCTATTCAGCTCTTAGTGGGAGATGAAGAGCCGGAGACGATTCAAGCTAAGTCTAAGCTCCTTCCAGCCATAACAACCATTGTCATGGCTGATGCTATGATGTCCATTGATAATGTGCTAGCCGTTGTAGGGGCCTCACAAGGCCACTTAGAATACGTGGTCGTAGGCATGCTCGTGACGGTACCTCTTGTGATATATGGGTCTACTATCTTTGCCAAGGTTATTAACCGCTACCCTATCATTTTATATGTAGGGGGTATGCTCCTAGGTTGGGTAGGTGGCGAGATGATGACTGAGGACAAGCTCCTGGAACCCTATATTGGGGGCTATGAACTTTGGATTAAGCTCCTCTGTATAGTCCTTGTGTTAGTATTAGTGACGATTCTTAAGTATAGACGTCACCTTGATCAAAAGAAGGGATAAGATGGGAAAGAAAATGAAGAATCAAGCCCCAGTTGAATTGGGTCAAGAAGTATCCCTTTGGATTGATGGCCTAGGGTCCAATGGAGAAGGGGTTGGCCGTGTGGATAATTACACGGTCTTTGTTCCCTATGCTCTGCCTGGGGAAGAAGTAAGGGTCATAATCGAGACGGTCAAGAAGACCTATTCCATCGGACGTTTGACCAAGCTTTTACAAGCCTCTCCAGAACGGCAAGAGGCCCCTTGTGAACTCTACGGCATTTGTGGAGGCTGTCAATTACAACATACTACTTATGAAAATCAACTAGCCCTCAAGACGCAAAAGGTTAAGGATATAATGGTTCGTATAGGTGGACTGGAGGAAAATCTAGTCTTGCCAGCCTTAGGGCCTAAAAACCCTTGGGCTTATCGTAACAAGATGCAAATGCCTGTTGGAGGAATCCGGGGTCATCTTCGTATGGGATTTTATAAAAGGGGATCTCATGCTATTGTCGATGGGACTAATTGCCTTATTCAGCGGCCAGAAAATAATGAGATTGCCAAAGTTTGCTACGATTTGGCTCATGATTTAGGGGTAGAACCTTATGATGAAAGAACTGGTAAAGGTTTCCTTCGTCATGTCATCGGCCGTGTAGGGCAAGACCAATGGATGGTTATATTAGTTGGGACCAATCCAAATCTCCCCCGGCAAGAGGAATGGGTTCAAGGGATTCGTCAGGCCTTGCCTAAGGTGTCTTCCATCGTTTTAAATATCAATGACCGTAAGACTAATGTTATCATGGGGCCTAAGAACCGCTTACTATGGGGGGAGACTTACATTCAAGATACCATTGAAGATCTGACCTTCTCCTTAAGCCCTCATTCTTTTTTCCAGGTGAACCCCGAACAGACAGCAGTCCTATATAATAAGGCGTTGGAATTCGCTGACCTATCAGGTGGTGAAAGCGTTATTGATGCCTACTGCGGAACAGGGACTATATCTCTCTTCTTGGCTCATAAGGCCAAGCGGGTTATCGGTATAGAAATTGTGGAACCAGCTATCCTAGATGCCCGTAAAAATGCGGCTGCTAATGGGTTTACCAATACGGAATTTATCGTTGGTGATGCGGCTGTAGAAATGCCTAAGCTTTATAAGAAGGGTCAACGACCTGACGTGATTGTATTCGATCCGATTCGGGCCGGTTGTAAGGAAGAAGTTCTCAAAGCAGCGGCGGGCATGAAGCCAAAGCGTATGGTTTATGTGTCCTGTAATCCGGCCTCTATGGCCCGAGATATAGCTATCCTCCGCCCTTTAGGCTATGAGGTGGTAAAGGTTCAACCAGTAGATATGTTCCCTCAAACCTCTCACGTGGAGGCGATTGCAAAACTTGTCAGAACAAAAGCCGATAAAGACTAGCTTTACCGGCTTAAAAGTTCCATATGATTTCAAAAGAGTTTTCCTCTTCATTTACGAGAATCTTTTGAATAAGGGTATGAACAAGGTTCTGTTTAGCTGACACATCATTAGACAATATTATAGATTCAAAGCTATCTTTTAGTGATAATACATCGCTATGGGATAGCTTCTTTTCTGTTTCAGGGAGATTAGGCGTAGAGAGCTTAGTAATAGTCTCTTGCAGCTTGACCTTATCCTCTTGTAGTACGTGGATACGGTCGTGAATATCATCTATGGACAATCCATCTAAATGATATAAATCTAAGAGGCGTGATATTTGTCCTTGGATAGAGATAATCTGTTTGGATAGCAACTCTATTTCCAGGTCATTATTGGGCGCTGGCGGTGGAGTGGATGACTGTACAATATTTTCAAAGTAATCATGGCAGGTGAAGAGCTTGCGAATTTCATTGAGGATAATATCATCCAATACAGGGACGGCATAGCTAGGATTCTTACAGTTGGGATCTATGATGTATTTCTTGTTAGACTTTGCCCTGGAATAACAGGTGTAATATGGCCTGTATGAGCGATTTACACCACGTCCGCTATAATTACCCTTAGACAGGTAACGAGCTCCGCAGTGAGCACAATAGAGTAACCCACCTAGCAATGTTTTACTTTTAAATGGCCTGTTGTGATATTTCTTTTTTCTTATCTCAAGCAAATCTTGGGCACGTTTAAATGTATCGGTAGAAATAATGGCATCATGTTGGCCATCATATGTTTCTCCGCCATAGCTTATCTTCCCAGTGTACAGGACCATAGAAAGAGTACTACGGATAACTGACTCATGAAAGTCCTTGCCATATTTATTAGATATAATCTGTTGAATCTGGTAGATAGGAATCTTGTCATTAAATAGCTCAAATATATCTTTAACAATAGCCGATTCGTAGTCATTGATGATGAGCTGGCCATCAATGTAATTGTAGCCAAAAGGTTCATGTCCACCGCCGTGCCATAGACCATTCTTAGCTCTTTCGACACGACCCATCATAGATCGCTCTTTAATTTGTTCACGTTCAAGCTGGGCGAATACAGAGAGAATCCCAATCATAGCCCGGCCAAAAGGTGAAGATGTGTCAAAGTTTTCATTAAGGGATACGAAATCAATGCCATTCTTGAGGAATACGTCCTCAATAATATAAAGGGTATCCTTCTGACTACGAGATAGACGGTCTAACTTATATACAAGAACGCAATTGACTCTTTTTCCTTTTATGTCATCCAGCAACTGTGATAGCGCTGGTCGATACATGTTAGATCCACTGAAACCGCCATCAATATATATATTGTAGATATTCCATGCCCTGGAACGGCAATAGGCTGTTAATCTATCACGTTGGGCGTCAATAGAGTAGCCTTCGTTGGCCTGTTCTTGTGTAGATACACGGATATAGATACCTACATTTGTGGAAAGCATAAAAAAATCACACTCCTTTTAGGTATAGCAAAGCTGACCTAGAGTGTGAACCGTGATATAATCAAGTTGCTGGATTGATGCGGTACCGCTCTAGGTATTGTATTCAATTCTTTCCCTCATCCTGTTGGCGCAGGGTGGGGGATTTTTATTTTCGGGTTATAGCGGTAATCTATCGACTAAAATACTTTAGTGAGATATACTTAAACAAATAGGAGGTGAGAGGCATATGATTATTCGATACTTAAGAAAATTTTTTGTAGTTCTTTTTCTCGTAGCTATTGTATGCTTGACACTCACACTTTTTGCATTTTGCATTGGTATAACTATATCTCCAGAATTTAATTTTGTTAGGTGGGGGTTAAGTTTAATTGGAGTATTAGCATTACTTTATACAAGAAAAATTAGTATAAGTTAATCAATCTTTTTTGGTAATTTAATATCTAAATCGGATTCGATCTCTTTTAAAGTACTGTCATCTACAACAGTGCTTTTTTTGTTTTTGCCTGATAGTTTGAGAATAAGGCCAGATAAACCTTCGGTTGACATTTCACCTTCTGTTTTGCCTTTTGTATGAGAAATTTTAAGCTTTCCTCCAAATAGTATTATTCCGATAGTTGCAATCATAAGTACGGCTGTTGGATCACCGAAGAATTCTACGATACCAGGGCTTTGGACATTGATTTTTGTATTAACTTTATTGGATAATTCACGAATATTTGAATTTATATTGTTTGCAGTCCGTTCCAATAACCCAAATATTAATGATGGTATATAAATACCGGGAATTGGTTTTTGGGTTTGTATAGCTATATTAAAGTGGGCTACACCATCTAATATATAGAAGGGATTAATGGCTCGTTCTATATATTCTTTGTATTCGTTGGCGTTAGACAATGCTTGTTGGTTACGGAAGAATAGATAAAGCTTTGAATCAACAAGCGCTTTGTTAGCAGAAGCCATCCATTTTATTGCACGGCGTTTAATATATGGGCAGACACCATCATCGAGAGCCTCAGGGTCAGAGACATTTTCTTCATAGTAACTATCTTCTGTAAGTTCACCAAATGCAAAATTAGCCGATTTAGTTGAAGGAATAACGACAATATCACCCTTTTTCATTTCTTTACAAAATTTGTACACATTATTAAGTGCTCTAGTAGCATTCCTGTCATATATATCTTTGATAGGCCCGATGGCTTCATCGGTCCTGTCAATTGGAGCAATACAAGGAACATCATTCCAGCCTATAGCGACATAGCCATTAAAGAAAAATTCTTCAAAATAATCGCCACCCTGAGTTCGTAAAAACCAGTAATTTCGTTTAGGTACGGTTACGGGAGCCATACCTTCATTTTCTAGAAAACTCATAAGTTCTTTTTGATAGTTTGTGTCCATTTTTATCCTTACTGTTGAAATAAAAGAATAAAGTGCGAAATAAAAATTAAATAAAAACAACCATAAAATAAGGGAATATAGTATGTGATTGAAATAAAAAACACAATAAGTGCAAAATAAATGTGGAAAAGGCAAAATAAACTGCATAAATTTGGTTAAGAGAAATTTAGAATGATCTCCTCAACTCAACAACCTTACCAACAATCTTAATAGGCAAACTAGCAATCTCATCATTAGAGTAGAATTTAGGGGAGAAAGCTAGGGCATTATCACCGATGAGCGTGATACCGTGGTCATCTTTTTTACACCCTATATTAGTATCTAATAATTGGATTAAGAACCAAGAAAAGTATTTTTTTACTCTTAGGTATCGCTAAGAACAAAAAGACTGCAAAATTTGTTCTTAGCGTATACTAAGAACAAAAAAGTAGGACAATTTGTTCTTAAGAGAAAACTAATTTAATAATCTAATTAGTTGAGTGAATATATATTTGGTCTTTCTAGCAGAGCCCACTCTGGTTATGTATCCTTTAGCTGCCAATTTTTTAAGTTCGTTTCTTATAGAGGTGTCAGGTAAATTGAGTTCGGTTACTGCGTTAGTGGGTGCAATTGTTAATTGGCTGAATAACATATCAACTAATGCTATCATTTCAGTTTTATTGATTTCAGCAACCATTGATCTGTATAACTCGATAATTTGTTGAGATGTTTTTACATGTTGTTTACTTTCGGATTTAATGCCTTCTAAGAAGTAATTGAGCCAATCTTTCCAGTGAGATAGAAGTTCTTCTTCTGTTTTTGCTTTTGATAAATCAGATAGATACTTTTTATATTTATCATTATATTGAGTAAAATATCGACTGATATAAAAAATCGGAGCGGGTATTTTATCTTTGGCATATAAGAATAGAGGGATTAAAATTCGACCGACACGGCCGTTTCCATCTTTGAATGGGTGAATCATTTCAAATTGAGCATGAGCGATAGCGATTTGTATTAATTTAGATGATTGTGGTGATTCAAGATAGGTTACAAGATTTTCCATGTATTCTTGCGTCAAAAAAGGAGGGAGAGGTGTAAAGTTGCCAAGAAGCTCATTCTTAATATAGTTTTGCTCTGTTTTATAACTACCAGGGGACTTGTTGGCACCACGAACATTATTTCCCAATAATAGAATATGGAGTTCTCTTATTAAATGCTCAGATAGATGTTTACTGTTATCTCTTAAAGATATATGACCATATTGGATGGCTGATATGTAGTTATTAATCTCAGTAATATCATTATTGATGATTTCAGAATCGGAATCGCCATTAACAACATCTTCGATTGTAGCAATCGTACCTTCAATACTTGAAGAAAGGACGGATTCTTGTAATGTTAGGGAGGTAATCAGTATGTCTTGATTTGGTAAATTTTGGAGATATCCAATAAACTCAGAAAGACTACTAGTTGCTTCTAATAAAAGTGATATAAACTTGTCATCTGTAAATAATGAATTAGTTAGCTTATCTAATGGTAGTTTAGGCGGAATATGCGGTGCAGGAAAATCTGCTAAAGAAATAGCCATTTTATATCAATCCTTTCAGATATTAGATCAATAATCCCTTCTAACTTGTACTACCTTACCAATAATAGAAACAGGTAGTTCTTCTATATCTTTATTAGAGTAGAATCGGGGAGGGTAAACAGTGACATTAAAACCAATGAGAGTGAGGCCAGCATCGCTCTTTTTAATTTGTTTTACAGTAGCTTCATCGCCGTTGACTAAGACAATAGCAATATCATTGTCATCGACATCAGATTGTTGACGGACGATAACTATATCACCTTCGAAAAATTGAGGCTCCATACTAGAACCTTTAATACGTAAGGCAAAGAATTCACCAGTAAGGGACAAATCTTTAGAGATTTCCTCATAGCCTAAAATATCTTGAACAGCTGAGATAGGGACACCAGCAACGACATAGCCAAGGACAGGGATACGAACTGATTTGTCTTGGGTGGGGGTAGGGACTTCTGTATCTGCTCCAGCTATTAGTTCTCCAGCTGAACAGTTTAGAGCTTTTGCTAATGGTCCTAAAATTGTGGAAGGGAGCTTTTCGATATCTCCTTTTTCATATCTATATATAGTCGCAGGATTCTTGCCGATGAGGTATCCTAGCTCTTCTGCTGACATACCAAGAGATTTTCGTCTCTCTTTAATTTTTTGTCCGATAGTCATACTAACCACCCTTTCTTTAAACATATATTAATATTAAAATCGCATTTTTGCAATGATAAACGAAAGTTTTGCTTATTAATTTTGCAAATTTGCAAAAATAGCTTGACTTGCATTTATGCGAGTGATAGAATTCAGGCATAGGGTCGCGAAAACGCGAGAAAGGAGGGCTGAATTGAACATTAATAAGTTAAAAGGAAAAATGGTTGAGCATCAAAAGTCCACAGAAGAAATGGCGAAAGAGCTTGGAATCTCTTGTGCTACTTTGTTAAGACGATTAGGCGAGCCTGAAACTTTCACGGTATCAGAGGTCATTAAAATTTCTAAATTATTATCTTTAGAAGCTTCTGATATACCACGGAGCGACGCCTTGAAAGGCAACGCAACACCTGGGCAGTGGTCGCAGGTGGTATCCTGGTAGCAGGATTACTAAAATAGAATAGATTAATTAGAGCCTATCGACTAATATCGGTAGGCTTTATTTTTTTGTGCGCAAAATACGGAGATTTTGACACCAATCATTATTTGCTGTTCAAAAAATGCAAATTTTAAACATAATTAAAAATCTTTTGAGAAATTGTTAAAAATACTGCTAAAATACTTGCGTTCTAAACAAAATAAAAATTTTCCGCTTATGATTTTATGCGGAGAGAGCAAAAACGCCGTACAGGCGATAAATGGGCGATTAAATAAGAAAACCCATAATCTACTATAAAAAGTTAGTAAATTAGGGGTAATTTTTATTATTTTAGTTGATTTTATACCCTATATAGGGCATAAAAAGATGTAGAAAGGAGATGATAAAAGTGGACATAATAGAAAAGCTAACAATTTTAGCAAATGCGTTAACGCCACTGGTACTGGTACTGGCACTAGCAATCCTAAAGCTTGTTAGCAAAGAGTAAAAAACAGGCGGGTGAAAGCCCCGCCATCTTCTCAACATCATTGTAAATCAACGAGGTGAATTATGCAATATTTAGAATTGCTTATCAATATATCAACTCTTATTGTTTTGATATTAGTAGTTAAACGGTTAGTTAGAAGGTGAAGAAATTGCAATTTGCACTAGATGATATTATGACGACCCAAGAGGCTGCAGAGCGGTGGAATGTTACTGCTGATTCGTTAAAACAGAATTGTAGAGGTCGTGTAAAGAATGGATTTAGTGAAGGCGAGTTTAAAAAGTCGGGGAAAATGTGGCCAGTTACACGGCAGGGGATGGAACGATTATACGGAAAAGAAAAGCTTAAATAAAACTACTCTATATAGATTAAAGTCAAAAAGATAAATACCATATATTGACAATTAGCATAAAAAGTAATAAAATTAACAGTGTAGTTAATCTTATTACTTTCTTAGATAACTACACTAGGTTTAGGAGGAAGCATAATGGCAACATCATACGGAAAGATTCTTAGAAAAATAAGAATTGATAAAGACGAACTTTTAAAAGATATGGCCGAAAACTTGTGTATGACCTCTGCTTATCTTTCATCGATTGAAAATGGAAAACGTCCAATTCCTACAGACTTAACTAATAAGATAATAAGTTGCTATGGTTTAAGTCAAGATATTGTAATGAAATTACAATCTGCAGAGGACAGTGTTAGAACTAATATTGATATTGATTTATCTCAAGTAAATCATAACCAAAAAACAATGGTTTTGACGTTAGCTAGACAGTTTGAAAAGTTAACAGATGAACAATTAGAAGAAATTCGTTGTATTTTAGAAAAGTAGGTGGTTTGCAATATGGCTGGTTTATCTGTACCTCCATTGAGTTTGAAACAAATTCGTAAAAGATGTGAGCTGATTAGAACAATATTCGATATACCATTAAATGCACCTGTTGATATTGTGAAAGTATTTGAATATATACTTACGCAAATTGGCGTAGAATTCGAAATTGTACCAAAACATGAAATGGGTACAAAGCATGGAGAAACAATTCCAAGCGAAAACAGAATTCGTATTAGAGAGGATGTATATGAACGAGCTTGCAATGGCTATGGTCGTGACAGATTAACTATGGCACATGAATTAGGGCATCTATTATTACATCGTGCAGAGACGATTACGTTTGCGAGAGAAGATGGAGATATACCACCATATAAAGATCCTGAGTGGCAAGCGAATGCATTTGCAGGTGAATTACTAGCGCCATATAAACATATTAAGGACATGAGCATAATAGACATAACAAGGCATTATAGAATTACAGAAAAAGCAGCTAAAATACAAAAAAGAAGAAAGTAAGGAGGTATTGATATGATGGCAATAAAAAAACAGCCACCTAGTGGCTGAAATAAGGGGATGTAGCCAAAGTGTATAAGTTGCCGCTTATATACTTTGAATCTGAACGTAAATGGTCAGACTAACTAATTAATTAAGTTAATTTATTTTAGCATTTACATGAAGGTTTTGCAATAGTCCCAGAAGGGAGTCCTTTATGTGGATATTTTGTAAAGAATATACAAACCGTTGGGGCAAGCGAATGATTGCATCCGAATACGGATACACATGCTGGCGCTTTTGGGTGCCAGTGAAAAAGAAGAAATCCTCTAATTAATGTTAGAGGTATTAAGTTGGTAATGTATATATGCTGACTATATGCGTTTATTAACTTGATATGGGGACTTCTACATTTAGATATGTGGGAGTCCTCTTTTAGTTTAAGAAAAGTTTATTTGACTTATGTAACTACATAAATTATGTCATAAATGTAGCAACAAAAGTGAGGTGATGAAATGAGTGCTGCAAAAATGGGTAGACCTACGGATAATCCGAAATACACAATGCTACTCATAAGAGCTGATAAAGACACTTTAATGATGTTAGATGAATGTGCAAAAGCTAATGATACAACTCGTTCTGATGCGGTTAGATTGTCCATACGGGTTTTGTACAATACAATAAAAAAACAGAGTAGAGCCTATCGAGTAACATTGGTAGGCTTTAGTGCTTTTAGTTATTTCAGTTGACATTGTGAACAAATTCGACTGTAATGTAAGTGTGTTTAAGAATAGGAGGCACAACATTGAGAGAATTAATAATCAATGTTAAGGCTTTATGCAACCACTAGGATTTGCTCTCGATATTGCCGCTACTATCATAATTATAGTTGTTGTTATATTTTTAGTACGCAGGTGGCTATAATATTGAATAATGCGATAAGCTATATTTCTTGCTCATGACCACACACGTTGAGGCGGTGGCTTTGCTAGTCCAGTCGCCTAGCGACGCAGAATAGCATTAGCACCGCCCATATGCACTTGTCGGATCAAGCGA
>ERZ791834.1421-NODE-1421-length-11099-cov-24.2496_pt1 | contig 11099 bp, 8 predicted proteins | sample MGYA00510293_ERZ791834 | MGnify/ENA primary metagenome ERZ791834 (study PRJEB30046, sample SAMN00715253) | human gut metagenome | study: EMG produced TPA metagenomics assembly of the A metagenome-wide association study of gut microbiota in type 2...
TCAAAGATAGTATAAAAGTCTATGATTCCGTATTAAGATTGTATAAAGACAGTCAGCACTTTTACAAATAGCGTATCAGCATATACTATAATCTTATAACTATTGATTTCTCAACAAAGACAGACGGATATACATTCATCTCAAATCTGATATCCGGATTTCTTTAACTCTTCCCTATACAATTCAGCTATATATGCCGGACCATTGCACCACAGCTTTGTTTTTTCATCATACAGTGCTTTTCCTGTCTTTGAACAAAGAAAATCTGTCAATGTCTCTTTCCTGTCCTTGCCCGTTTCTTCTGCAATCTCATCCGTCACCATAGTGATAAGAAGGTCTATTGTATAATTCATTCATTTTTTCTTTCGATGAGCTGCAATGCAATGTAACCAGTCTACATCTGCATTTTCAAAAATAAGCGTTTCAAGATTTCCTGAAAATTTGAATTCAAAAGTCGAAATATATCCGAACTTCTGTCCCTCTTCAATTGTTCCTATTGCAATTGCTTTGGCTATTGAGGTTCTCAGAAAACTTTCTGCCTGCTCCTTGTCAACTTTCGATTTCTTAGTTTCAAAAATTTGAAGTTAACAAACAAACTCATTTTTTGCTCATTAAACACTTCTTAAATATCCAACTTACAGTAGCTCCAATAACCAAACCTATACTCGCTGTTGTTAAATCACCCTTTAAAGTACCTAGTGCAAATCCTACAACAGCACCTACATACCAATTACTAAAAAGTTTGGCTAATGTTAAAGTATCTTCTTCGTCATTTTTATTTTCATTATGATGTTCTTTGTTCATTTATTCGTTACTCCCTTTGAAAATCCCGAGTTGTTAAAGTCCACAAGTCGAAATTTGTCACCTTCTACATATTGTATTTCCCAAGACAATAGTTATCACAACATCAGCTAAAATAATACCCAATGCAATATACACCAAAAATGCCGGTAAAATATTTTCAAACACTCCCATAATTAATAGAAGAATTGCTATAACAGACATTCCAATTCCCATTGTTCTGCATAGCTTTTTTTCATTATATTTTGCCTTTTCTTCTTTTGAAGCTGTATTATATCCGGAAATTAACCAACTTCCATGTCCAGAAATCAAAACTATGGAAAGTACAGCAAATATTATAAATCCAACATATACTACCTAGTCTGGTCCAGTTGATAAGTCTGCCAGTTTCATTTGTATAACACCTCCCACGAAATACCGATTTTCTTAATTCTACAAACTTGAAATTCTACTTCTAATTTTCAATAGCCCTCTCGAATCCCAGATAACGGCTTCCTTGGAATGTCAGCTTTCCTTCATCTCCTTCTGCCAGCATTCCATACTCTTCTCCATATACAGAAAACTCCATCTGATCGCCACTTTCCACATCAAAAGCAACACAATAAGAGGTACTGGTGGTAGTATGATACCCGTGAGTTCCTGAAGTGTCTCCTCCAACCGGCTCGTTGTGATGTGTCGTATTCTGTCGCTTGGCAGTCACTCTGGCTTCCACCGTTAAACGGGGAGAATTATTATTTTTATTCCAAGTTCTTATTCCACTTATAAAGGTAAATAAGATCATCCCAAATATCAGCAAAAACATAACTGGAAAAATCAAATCAAATAAATCAAACATCATATTCATAAACTCTCCTCTTGTAACTTTCGATTTCACGCTTTCTTTCACCCCATATGTTTGTATCTGAGGTATTCAGTCACAAACTTCGGGGATAGGCACCTGTGCCGCAAGGGGAAATAGCCCCTTGTACGAAACCTCTGATTTCGCTGTATTTCCCATTTTGAGATTTTTCAAAACTGGGAATGGCACCGCAGGTCGCACGATACAGGTAGATGGAATTGCCTGTATAGAAGTGCGCCCTTTAGTTCCTAAAGGGATTTTTCCTTAATACTTTTTCATCAGCTTATTAAAAATGACAATTCCTGCGATAACTTGAAACAGTAAATATCCGCTAAGATAGAGTACAATCATGCGAGCATTATCAATGACTTCCAATGCTCCAAGAATACCGAAAACCAAAATGGAGAAACAAACAACCAGCAGTCCTAAGCTGTAAGTATATCTTCCGGCTCTATCTCTGATTTTTGTTTTCAACTCGTCATGCTGTTCAATTCGTTCGTTCTCCAAACGCTCTTCGTATCGCTCTTTATTTTCGGGGGAACTCCAATAAAAATATTTGCATATCATCATAATTCCGGGGAAGATACCTGCGCCAGCAAAGCCCCATAAAATGCCCTCTAACTTTGTTTCAATCAACAGCGCAACAATCAAACAAGCCACACCGAAAAGAACATATAGTATCCCGGTTATCAAATTACTCTTTTTCATTTTCTGCACCTCTTTCATAGAAAAAGATTTCTTCAATCCGTTTGCCAAAAAAGTCTGAAATTGCAAAAGCTAATTCCAATGATGGATTATACTTTCCTGTTTCGATTGAACTAATGGTTTGTCTTGAAACACGAAGCATTTTTGCAAAATCATCTTGATTTAATCCTCGCTCCTTTCGTAACTGCTCAACTTTATTCTTCAAAAAACGCCTCCTTGTATGACAAGTTTCCTTTACAAACTTACTATAGCATGACACGCATCTCTTGTCAAGTTTCCTTTACAACATTTACTTCTTTATCATGGGAAAATTGCAATTTATTCATACAGTAAGAGCACCCAAACATTTTTCGTCCGGGCGCTCTCAGTATCAGTCATAAATCAGCTCAAACTTCACAATCTCCTCTGCCTGTGCCTTGCAAGCGTTCATCTGCCGCACCCATTCCATTTGATTTTCAGCTTTCAGTTGCTCTGTCACGCCGTTGCGCTTCGCCAGCTCCGGCACGATCAGCTCCATGCGGTTTCGTGCCGCTTCGTCAATCTTGGCGCAATGTTCAAAGAGCTTGTCGGATAGTACCCGCTCATTGAACAGTATCGGGCGGTGCATTTCCAGATACGCCTTGCGGAGTCTGCCGTAGTGTCCGAGGGGCTTGGTCTTGCGGATAACGATGTTCGAGATAAGATAATCACCGTTCTGTGTGTAAGCGATATTCATGCTGTTTGTACTCCTTTCATCGGCTCTCTCTGCGGTAAACTGCTGACAGGGACGAACACGCCCTTTGCAATGTCCTCTGCACGAATGCCGGCTTTCTCGGCTTCGATTTCCGCCTTTTTCCTCTCCTTGATTTTGTCCTCGTATCGCTTCTGCGCTCCGCTGGCTTTACGCTTCAAGTAGTTCTGATGAAGCCTGCCCTTGCGGTCGCGCTCATGCACAAGAATTTTCTCGACAAACTCGTTGAGCATGGCAATGGTCAGCTTGTCGAAGTTCTCATACTTATCAATCAGAGCGATAAAACGGTCAGCGTCCTTTTCGTGCGTTTCATAGCTCTTGATAGCCTTTTCCAGAGCAGAGATTTCAGCGGTAAGCTCGGCTTGCTCCTTTGCGTATTGAACGTCCAGAGTGGCGTATCTGCTGTCGGACAGCTTTCCTAAAATGTTGTCCTCATAGATTTTACAGAGCAGGACTTCCAGCCCGGAAGCCCTCTGTCTGGCGGCAGCAAGGCGTGTGCGCTGTTTCTTAACCTCTGTTGGCTGCTGGCTGGACTGCACTTCCTGTACCACTCGGACAAACTCGGCTCGGTCATACTTTGCATACTCGGCAATGGCTTTGAGCATTTCGGAAACAAGGGACAGTACCACATCTTCATTGATACGGTGCTGGGTCTTGCAGAGCGTTCCGCAAGGAACTTTGATGTACTGTGAGCAGGTGTATTGAGAAATGCGCTTGCCGTTGTTGGTGCGGTGGACATACATCTTGCCGCCGCAATCGGCGCAATAGAGCAAGCCCGTGAGGGGAGCTGCTTCGCCCCAGCCGTCCGGGTAGCGTCTGACATTCCCACGGATTTTCTGCACAAGGTCAAAGGTCTGCTGGGCGCGGCCATCACCCTCCACGCCATCTATAATCTGCTCATCGCCTATGGCGGCGCGGCGCAATATATCGCCTATGCCCTGCCGGTGGCGGTGGGAAGGTTGTCTGCTTTCCGCTTATCGCAGAGGGAATAACCGAATATCTACTCCCTGAGAGCTGCTTTTTGGCGGCTCTCAAATTTTTTGAAAAATTTTTCGTTTTGGGTGAGAGTTTTTTCGATTTTTTGTACCTATATAAGTGAAAGGGTTTTTATCACAATTCCAGACAAACCGGAAAGGGGGGGGCAAACGATATGTACGATACCTGCAAGACGGGTCGCACTCGTCAAGCAGCGGGTGCGGGAAAACACCCGCCGGAGGCAGCGGCGCGAGGCAATAAGCCTCTCCGCTTTCTGCCTGATGTTATTCACGGCACTTGCCGGGGCGGCGGACGCACTTATAGTGCGGGGACAGACCGCCGCATGGGGCGTGTTCGGCACGAGGCTGCTGCGGGAGGACGCAGGCGGCTATGTGCTGGTGGCCGTCGTCTCCTTTGCCGCGGCGGCGGCGATCACCGCGCTGTGCATTCGGCTCAGAAACAGGAAAAATCAGAAAAAAGGCGGGACAAACAAGCCCGCCCGATACGAACAGGAGGAGAAAAGCCAATGAAGAAACGAATACTCAGCATACTGCTCGTCTGCTGCATGGTGCTGACGCTGCTGCCGGCGACCGCGTTTGCGGCGGAGGTAGAGACCGGCGCACGTGCATCGAACCCGGGCGGTCTGTGCGAACACCACCCGGAGCATGACGAGGCCTGCGGCTATACCGAAGGGACAGCGGAAATTCCCTGTTCCCATGAACACACGGAGGAATGTCATAGTCTAATAACCCGGTGCGTCCATGCGCATACGGCGGAATGCTACACGGCGGAAAGCGTGTCGGAGAATGCCGACGGCTTATCGGAGGCAGAGAACGCAGCACCGACGGAATGCGTTCACGCGTGCACCGAGGAAAGCGGCTGTATCCTTCAAACATCAGACTGCAAGCACGCGCATGACAAGGATTGCGGCTATGCACCGGCTTCCATGGGGAAGCCCTGCACCTATTTATGTGAGATTTGCGATTCCAAGGACGGAAAAACGCCAATGCCTCTGCTCGGGGCAGCCCGTCCCGCTGCCACCCAATACACCTATACGCTGCATTACGATGCCAACGGCGGCAGCGGCGCGCCGCCAAGTCAGAGCGTGGACAGTTCGGAATTTCATGTATGGGTTCCCATATCAGAAATAATTCCAACCCGTGACGGATATACCTTCATGGGTTGGGCGAATTCTCGGACTGGTAAGCCGATATATGGCGGAAACGGCGGTTATACCAGTTGCCTGGTAGTACATGGGTATGATATGAGCACAACCATCTATGCCATATGGGAGGTGCACAATCATAGCTGGGGCGAATGGACCTCCAACGGCAACGGAACGCACACACGCACCTGCATCACGGACAGCAGCCACACCGAAACAGGCAACTGCTCCGGCGGCAAGGCCACCAGCACGGAGAAGGCCATTTGCGAAACCTGTCATACGGCCTACGGAGAACTTTTGCAGCTCACCAAAACGGTCATCACCACCCCGCCCACGCTGCCCTCTAAGGGGTACGTCGGCGAGTGGTACCTTGATGGAGATCTCAAAGGCGGTGAAGCAAAGGCCCAGGGGACGGACATCGTTGTTCCCGGCTCGTTCCGCTTCAAGCACAATTGGGGCGGCGTAGTAGACCCGGGCGAAAACCGCATGGAAATCCTCTTTACCCCCGACGATACGGAGACATACGCCACGGCGGAATGTATCGTCACCGTGACGGGGCTTAAGTACACGATCACAAGTGTCATAGAGAAAGTCATCAACAACATGCCGTTGGGTACGACGTTTGAGGATCTGTGGCTTCCTTTCGACGTCGATGTAAAAACCAACACCGGCGATATCTTCTATTCCATCCCCGTGACATGGGACGGCTCCTCCTATGACCCGAACAAATATGGCGAGCAAATCATTACCGGCCAGCTGGATGTTGAAGGGAGCTTCTACGAGAATGAGCTGGAGCCGACAAGCACGGTCAAGGCCATTGCCAGAATCACGCTCATTGGCGACGAGCCCATTGTGCCAACGCTGGATCCGCCCACCTACTCCAGGCAGATATACAGCGGCGATTTTTGCCAGCTCGCCTTTTCCGACGAGTATCTTTCCGGCGGAAAAGCCACGGCAGATGGCGAAACGGTTCCCGGCGTGTTCACTCTGAACGAGGAGCAGGAATTATACGGCTACTGGCGGAGAGATGGCGGGCTTGTTCAGGTGGGACCGCTAGCGCTCAAGGTCACCTTCACACCCGATGACCTGCAGAAGTACACCACGGCGGAATGTACCGTCAACGTGGACGTCATTCCCCGCAAATTCAGGCAAGCCAATACATCGTATATTGACAATAAAAAGATTGGAACAGCCTTTGAGGATCTCGGTCTGCCGAACGCGTTCTATTTCTTCGCGGAGGCCGATGAACCAAACCACGAGGGAAGCGGGCTGAACGGCAATGTGCCCGGCATCATCAAGTGGGACGATTCAAACTACGACCCCAATTCTTATGAGGAGCAGACCATCTACGGCGAGGTCAACCGCGCCGAATTTGAGAAGTATTACATCGTACCCGAGGGCGCCGACCTCAGAGGAGTAATCAAGGTCACGCTGCAGGCAGACCCGGCCGAGACGGAGATAACGCAGCCGCCCGTATTCCGGTGGAGGAACGGCGATTTTGCGCAGCCCGACAATACCATGTTCGTCGACAGGAGCTTCCAGATGGGAGCCACAGGCGGGGAAACCGCCGATCTTGTGGACGGCATGGCAAAGGTCAAGGGAACGGATACCGTCGTCCCCGGCACGTTCTCCTTCAAGGAGGGTACGCCCAGATGGTTTGACGAGCTGGGCGAGAACGTTGTGACGGTGGTATTCACGCCGACTGACCAGCACGGCTACAGGACGGCGGAGACCACGATCAAGGTCAACGTCATCAAAAATACCTTCAAGCGTTGCGAGGAGCCGGATCCCATTACGGAGAAAAAACTCGGCACGACCTTTGCAGGGCTTAACCTGCCAGAAATTGTGGTCGTCGAGGCTATCGACGGGCTCAGGGTTGGCATGGAGGTTTCGTGGGAGGAATCGTCCTATGACGCGCAGTCCACGGCTTGGCAAACCATCCCCGGTACGCTGGTATTCGACGCTAACGACGAGCACAAGTATCAGCAGCCGGAGCCTGCGGTAACAGCCGCGATCCGGGTGAAGCTCCTAGGTCCGGAGGATGCGCCGGCGATTACTACCACGACGCTGCCCGGCGGCACGGTCGGCTCGCCGTACCACCATCAGCTTCAGGCAACCGGGGGAGGCTTCATTCTGTGGGAGCTTTTCAGTGGCGAGCTACCCGATGGCTTGACGCTGAAACAAACCACCGGCGAGATCAGCGGCACGCCCACTGCGGAACAGACCGCCCAATTTACCGTTCGAGCTCTCAACAGCGTGGGCAACGATAAGAAGGAACTGTCTATTACGATAACCAACGCCCCCACCGCCGAGCACACCATCACCGTCACCACAGCGGGCGGCGGAACGGCTTCTGCAAGCTCCACCTCGGCGACAGCCGGAACAGAAATCACCCTGACTGCCACGCCAAACACCGGCTATCACTTCAAGGAGTGGCAGGTCGAATCTCTGGCAGGACTTGTAATCACCAACAACAAGTTCACCATGCCGGACAGCAATGTGGCGATCAAAGCTATCTTCGAGGAGGATTCACCTTTTGCACCCACCAAGCATACCGTCACCGTGAAAACAGACGGCAACGGAATAGCTTTCGCATCTCCCTTATTGGCCGTGGCTGGTACGGAGATTACCCTGACCGCCATGCCCAAAAAGGGCTACCACTTCAAGGAGTGGCAAGTCATCAGCGGCGGCGTGGCCATCGAGAACAATAAGTTCCTCATGCCGGACAGCAATGTGGAGGTCAATGCTGTCTTCGAGAAGGACGCGCCGCCTGCACCCACCGATCCCGGCAAGCCCAACATCAGCGTCACCGGAGCCTACACCTACAATGGCTCCGAGCATACCGCAACCGTGAGCGGTTATAATCCCGCCACAATGGACATCGCAGGCAACACCGCCACAGACGCAGGCGATTACACCGTTCGCGTCACATCCAAGACCGGCAGATGGGCGGACGGCAGCACTGGGGCCGTGACCGCAGCGTGGAGCATCGGCAAAGCCACGCAGGAAGCGCCTAACGGCTTGATCGGTGTCGCGCCCACTACCGAGGGCGGCAGCGACGGCAAGATCACCGGCGTGGATGCAACGATGGAATACCGTGCGGAGAGCGAGACTATCTACACCACCTGCACCGGTATCGAGATTGAAAACCTGCCTGCCGGCAATTATTTCGTCCGCTATGCGGGGGATCACAACCACTTTGCCAGCCCCGATGCGGAGGTCACAGTGGGTGAGGGTACGCCGCTTGCGGATTGTACGATCACCTTCAACGCAAGCGGCGGCAGCGGCAGCATGGATTCCGTGACCGTCAATGCAGGGACAATTTACATCCTGCCCGCCTGCGGCTTCACTGCTCCCGCCGATCAGGAGTTCAAGGCTTGGGAAATCGGCGGCACGGAGTACAAGGTGGGAGATTCCTACACCGTGCTCGTGGATACCGAAATCAAGGCGCTGTGGGAAAACAGCGTTATTACCCCCACCACCTACACCGTCACCGTCAGTAATGACGGAAACGGCACGGCTTCCGCCTCTCATGCAAAGGCTGCGGCCGGCACGGAAATCACCCTGACCGCTACGCCCAACACCGGCTACCACTTCAAGGAGTGGGAGGTCATCAACGGCGGCGTGACCATCAAAGACGACAAGTTCCTCATGCCGAACGACAACGTGGAGATCAAAGCAATTTTTGAGAAGGACGCATCTCCTGCTCCCACCGAGTTCACCATCACCGTGAAAACGGACGGAAACGGCACAGCTTCCGCCTCTTATGCAAAAGCTATTGTCGGCACAGAGATCATCCTGACCGCTACGCCCAACACCGGCTACCACTTCAAAGAGTGGCAGGTCATGAGCGGCGGCATGACCATCAAGGACAATAAGTTCATCATGCCGGACACCAATGTGGAGATCAAGGCCATCTTCGAGGAGGACGCACCTCCTGCTCCCACCGAGTTCACCATCACCGTGAAAACGGATGAAAACGGCACGGCTTCCGCCTCTCATGCAAAGGCTGCGGCCGGCACGGAAATCACCCTGACCGCTACGCCCCAAATCGGCTACCACTTCAAGGAGTGGCAGGTCATGAGCGGCGGCATGACCATCAAGGACAATAAGTTCATCATGCCGGACACCAATGTGGAGATCAAGGCCATCTTCGAGGAGGACGCACCTCCTGCGCCCACCGAGTTCATCGTCACCTTTGACGGCAACGGCGGTACGCCCTCTGTCGGCAGCATGACCACCACCGATCGGAAGCTGACCTCTCTGCCCAGCGCCTCCCGAAGCGGCAGTTACAGCTTCTACGGCTGGTACACCGAAAAGAGCGGCGGAACAAAGATCACGACGGATACCGTATTCCATACAAATGCCACCGTCTACGCCCACTGGACCTACACCGGCGGCGGTGGCGGCGGCTACAATCCACCCGTCACCTACTACACGCTGCGCTTTGAAACAGGCGGCGGCAGTGATATTCCCAGCGTGCAGGGAACGTACAATACCTACATTGACCTGACAAAGTACGTCCCGACCTGGCGTGGACATGCCTTTATCGGCTGGTACAGCGAACGCAGCCTGACGAACAAGGTTTCCGGTGTTTATCTGACGAAGGATATGACCGTGTATGCAGGCTGGCGCGTGGACGAAAATCCGGGCACAGACGTGAATCCCTTTACCGATATTTCTGAAAAGGACTGGTTCTACGGCGATGTGATGTTCGTCTACGAAAACGGATTGATGCTCGGTACGAGCAAGACCCTGTTCAGTCCGCATGGGACGGTGATGCGCGGCATGATGGCGACCATTCTCTGGCGCATGGAGGGCAGCCCCGTACCGAAGGGCAAAAACAGCTTTACCGATGTGGAGGCCGGAAAGTGGTACGCTGACGCGATCACATGGACGGCGGAGAACGGCATTTTCGCGGGCTACGGCAAAGACAAGTTTGGCCCGGACGATCCCATCACCCGCGAACAGCTTGCAGCCATCTTCTACCGCTACGCAGACTACAAGGGCTACGATCTGACCGTCAAGGGAGATCTGGACAAGTTCAAGGACGCGGACAAGATCACGGATTACGCAAAGACGGCGATGCAATGGGCGGTCGGCAGCGGCCTTGTGAAGGGAAAATCCGGCAATCTGCTTGACCCGCAGGGCACGGCGACCCGCGCTGAGATCGCCGCCATGCTCCACCGCTTCATTGAGAAGTATAAGCTGGTGCAGGGCAAGGCTCCCGGCGGTCTGATGGGCTGGATCGACCCGAAGCGGCTGCAAATCATCGAAAAGTAAACAGGCTCACCTTTAGGGGTGCGGGCAAATAGCCCCGCGCCCCTTTTCGGTTTCATTCGTCAGGAAAGGCGGTTGCTCTTTTGAACAACCGCCTTTCGCCATTTCTATCCGATTTGAGCAGAAAGGAAATCAGTCTATGACAAAAGAGTACGGGAGGTGTCGCTGATGCGGCTTGCCGCCGCACTTCTTCGCCGTGGGCTGCCGCTCCCCGCCGCTCTCCATTTGGATTCGACCGCAACACCGAACAAAAACATCCAAAGAGCCGGTCGCCTCTTATAAGGAGGTCAGGATCGGCAAGACCCTCTATCGCGTGACAAGCGTGTTTTCCGGCGAAAAGGACCTTGGCAGGACGCTGGAGCAGCTTGCAGTGCGCCACACCATGACAGAGCTGGACGCTCCCGCGACCGCGCAGCCCTGTCACGCATCGTAACTGTACTCTTACAGCACCAGCCATACATACAAAAAGGTCTTTTTTATAATTAAACACACACTAATTCATCTGACATTTCTCTACGAGCGTATCATAAATTTTCTTTGTTTCTGATTCATCTGCGCCATTTACCACCAATATTTTTCCGCCTATATCCATAACTACATATGAG
>ERZ791834.1426-NODE-1426-length-11073-cov-27.2205_pt1 | contig 11073 bp, 3 predicted proteins | sample MGYA00510293_ERZ791834 | MGnify/ENA primary metagenome ERZ791834 (study PRJEB30046, sample SAMN00715253) | human gut metagenome | study: EMG produced TPA metagenomics assembly of the A metagenome-wide association study of gut microbiota in type 2...
AGAAACCGACTCAGACGTCGATACCGATTCAGAGACTGAAACTGACTCTGATGTCGAGACTGATTCGGACATTGACACTGATTCCGACTCTGAAACTGACTCAGACGTTGAGACTGATTCAGAGGCTGACGCTGACTCAGATGTAGATGCCGACTCAAAGGCTGATGCTGATTCAGATGCTGAAACTGACTCAGAGGTTGAAACCGATCCAGAAGTTGACGCTGACTCAGATGCTGAAACTGATTCCGATGTAGACGCAGATTCGGACGTTGAAACTGAATCAGACGTTGATACAGATTCTGAGGTAGATGCTGACTCGGATGTCGATGCCGATTCAGAAATAGACACTGATTCAGATACAGAAACCGATTCGGACGTTGAAACCGACTCAGACGTTGATACTGATTCGGATGCAGATGCCGACTCGGAGGCTGAGACTGATTGGCTTTCTGAGACTGAGCTACTCAACGATGCTGACAATGATTCTGATGTCGAGTTTGATTCAGACGTAGACACTGATTCAGATACAGAAACCGACTCGGATGTTGATGCCGATTCAGATACAGACACTGATTCAGATACAGACACTGATTCAGATACAGACACTGATTCAGACGTAGACACTGATTCAGACGTAGACGCTGACTCAGATGCTGAAACTGATTCTGATGTTGACACTGATTCAGATACAGACACCGATTCAGAAGTAGACACTGATTCAGATACAGAAACCGACTCAGACGTCGATACCGATTCAGAGACTGAAACTGACTCTGATGTCGAGACTGATTCGGACATTGACACTGATTCCGACTCTGAAACTGACTCAGAGGTTGACAATGATTCAGACGTCGATGCTGATTCAGAAATAAATGCCGATTCGGATAGCGATACCGATTCTGACACTCGTTCACTCTCCGAAACTGAGGTAGAGACTGTTACGGACTCACTACTGCTGGCTGATACCGAAGCTGATACAAGAGCACTCTTTGAAGCAAGCTCTGATGCACGAACAGATTCGAATCGACTTGTCGAAATAGACTCTGAATTCGATACAGATTGACTATATTCTATTGAGTCCATCGTTACCGCAACCAAATTACTTGCATCCGAATAAACCGGATGATCACCGTAGAAGATGAGAGCTTTTGCATTCACTCCACCTGACTGCAAGGGCACTGTAGGCACTACCATCATCTGACCAGAAGCATCGGCTACTGCTCTTCCAACTTCTTCGTCATTGTTATACAAAACGACTGTCGACCCAGGATTGGCACCTGTCACTGTTACAGGTGTCTGGGTATTCGCTTTCTCCAATAGTCGCGTCGTAACTGTAGGTACTGGAAGGTGCTTGACAGGGACAGTCACATCATTTGAAGTGTTATCTTTATAAGTAATAGTCACTACACCTGACGCTGAGACAGAATACTCCTTGAAGTCCTTCGAGCTCACAATTTGGGGATTAGAGGTCTTGAACGCTTCCCAGATCCTATCTTTCTCAACCTCTACTAGATTGCTAGTATCGTTGACATAGAGCTCGGTCGCTACATCTCTAATCGGGTTACGAATGCCGTCATTTTGGGGTAAAACTTTAATTCGGAAAGAGCGATCAATAAACTGATTGTTCGAATTGGTAAAACGAACTGTAATCGTATAAGTCTTTCCGGGTTCTACGACCTCATTTCCTCCAACTTTCCCTTCGATCAACATAGGTGCGAACGGAGATTTCAGAGTCGCATTGGGAACTAAAACGCCTTCAACGCGCTCACTATTTGGAGCATATCCCATATAGGTCAAGATGACCCCACCACTTCGCTCTCTTACAATGTACTGTAGCTTAACAGGGTCTGAATTGTAAGCTGTAATCAAATAATTATTCGCAGGTCCACTCATGAAAAACGGCGCACGAAAACGATTCTCTGCATCTAACGAATCGCCCGTGCGCGGATCTCGTTGACCCGAAGTAGCACGGAGCACCGCATTGGCTAAGCGATTCCGAGCACTCTTTGCTTGGCTTTCAACAGCTTCAATTTGAATCGCTGGATTGGACAAACCGCTTCGAATCGCTTCTAAAGACAAATCTCCACTCTCAATCGCAGCTTCCGTTCCAGGTATCTCCAAAGCCTGCGCACGATAGGTGTATAAATCCAAAGCCAAAGCTTGCAGACGTTTTACGTCTTCCTCTGAGCGAGTGGTTTGATTCTTGTTTACTTTCTCACTGATTTCAGGATCCTGTTCAGAAGCTAACAGACTGTCTACATGACTAACTGAACCACTTGTAACATAGGATTCGCTCAAAGAAACCGACTGTGATAAAGAACTGCTTTTTGAAACAGACTGACGACCTGACTCCGTATGTGATAGGGATTCACTGACAGACCGGTTCATTGATCCAGAATCTGTAGCAGATGTCGTCCCCAAAACAAAACTGTCCTGACCAACCACACCTGTTGTTGGAATGATTTCAGATTCGAGAAACGAACTCACCTCATTTTCCTCTGCCAACACAGGTGTAGCAATTGTAGTTGCTCCAGCAAGAGCCCCCAACACAAGGATCCCTTTAGAAATCGGAGCAGGAACTGGATCAGCAAAAGTTTCGAAAGGTCTCACGATTTTATCAGTCGCATCACCACGAGAGATACGAAAAAACCCTAGTTGCGAGATAGATGCCCGCATCCAAGTTTTTCCTGACTTGATTAATTTAAATCGTGTGATTCGTTCCGTTTCACGAAACTCACCCTTCGAACGTTTGAAAAACATGTCCGCTCCTTAAAAATAAGATATCGAGTTATTATACACTAATTTTCCCCAAAAGTAACTAATTAAGACTAGTTTTTAACATAAAATACAACACACAAAAAGAGAACCCGGAGGTTCTCTTTTTGGATCCTTTTTCATTTCCCACATACCTGAAATGACCGAATCAAATTAGGATAGAAGATTATTTTTCTTCTTTTTTGCGACGTCCAAGTACAACCGCTCCAGCAAGTCCTGCAACTGCTCCAAGAAGAGCTGATGTTACAGATGTTGTCTCACCAGTATTTGGAAGTGCTACAGATTCGCTGTATTTTTGTGAACTGCTTGCTGATTCTGATGTAAACAATGACTCTGAACCAGAAGCTGATTGCGAACCATTACCAGATGTTGAGCCTGATTGGCTCATTGAGTTAGAGTATGAACCACTAGCAGATGTTGAGCCTGATTGGCTCATTGAGTTAGAGTATGAACCGCTACCAGATGTTGATTCTGATTGTGATTGACTCACTGAAACTGAAGTACTTACTGATGTTGAAGTTGACTCAGATGCAGACACTGATTGACTTACTGATGTTGAAGTTGACTCAGATGCTGATACTGATTGACTTGATGACGTTGATGCTGATTCAGACGCAGAAACTGACTGACTCACTGACGTTGATGTCGATTCAGACGCAGAGGCCGATTGACTTGCTGACGTTGAAGTTGACTCAGACGCAGAGGCCGATTGACTTGCTGATGTTGAAGTTGATTCAGACGCTGACGCTGATTGACTCACTGACGTTGATGTCGATTCAGACGCAGAGACTGATTGACTTACTGACGTTGAGGCTGATTCAGACGCTGATACTGATTGACTTGCTGATGTTGAAGTTGATTCAGAGGCAGACACTGATTGACTCACTGATGTTGAAGTTGACTCAGACGCAGAGACTGATTGACTTGCTGATGTTGAAGCCGACTCAGAGGCAGACACTGATTGACTCACTGACGTTGATGTCGATTCAGACGCAGAGACTGATTGACTTGCTGATGTTGAAGCCGATTCAGATGCTGATTCAGATTGACTCACTGACGTTGATGCTGACTCAGATGCTGATTCTGATTGACTTACTGATGTTGAAGTTGACTCAGACGCAGAGGCCGATTGACTTGCTGACGTTGAAGTTGATTCAGATACAGAGGCTGACTGACTCACTGATGTTGAAGTTGACTCAGACGCAGAGACTGATTGACTTGCTGATGTTGAAGCCGATTCAGATGCTGATTCAGATTGACTTACTGATGTTGAAGTTGACTCAGATGCAGACACTGATTGACTTACTGATGTTGAAGTTGATTCAGACGCAGAGGCCGATTGACTTGCTGATGTTGAAGCCGACTCAGAGGCAGACACTGATTGACTTGCTGACATTGAAGCTGACTCAGAAGCAGAAACTGACTGACTTGCTGATGTTGAAGTTGATTCAGACGCTGATACTGATTGACTCACTGACGTTGATGCTGATTCAGACGCAGACGCTGATTGACTTGATGACGTTGAAGTTGATTCAGATTGACTCACTGACGTTGAAGTTGATGCAGATGCAGACACTGATTGACTTGATGACGTTGATGTCGATGCAGATGCAGATGCTGATACTGACTGACTTACTGATGTTGAAGTTGATTCAGACGCAGAGACTGATTGACTTACTGATGTTGATGCTGATTCAGACGCAGACGCTGATTGACTTGATGACGTTGAAGTTGATTCAGACGCTGAAGCTGATTGACTTGCTGACGTCGATGTCGATTCAGACGCAGAGGCTGATTCAGATTGACTCACTGACGTTGAAGTTGATGCAGATGCAGACACTGATTGACTTGATGACGTTGATGTCGATGCAGATGCAGATGCTGATACTGACTGACTTACTGATGTTGAAGTTGATTCAGACGCAGAGACTGATTGACTTACTGATGTTGATGCTGACTCAGACGCAGACGCTGATTGACTTGCTGACGTTGAGGCTGACTCAGACGCTGATACTGATTGGCTTACTGATGTTGAAGTTGACTCAGATGCAGACACTGATTGACTTACTGACGTTGATGTCGATGCAGAGACTGATTGACTTATTGATGTTGAAGCTGATTCAGACGCTGAGGCTGATTGGCTTGCTGACGTTGACTCAGATGCAGAGACTGATTGGCTTGCTGACGTTGATGTCGACTCAGATACAGATGCTGATTGACTTGCTGACGTTGAGGCTGACTCAGACGCTGATACTGATTGGCTTACTGATGTTGAAGTTGACTCAGACGCTGACACTGATTGACTTGCTGATGTTGAAGTGGATTCAGATACAGAGGCTGACTGACTCACTGATGTTGAAGTTGACTCAGACGCAGAGACTGATTGACTTGCTGACGTTGATCTCGATGCAGACGCTGAGGCCGATTGGCTTGCTGATGTTGAAGCCGACTCAGAGGCAGACACTGATTGACTTGCTGACGCTGATGCTGATTGACTTGCTGATGTTGAAGTCGATTCAGAGGCGGACACTGATTGACTTACTGATGTTGAAGTTGACTCAGACGCAGAGACTGATTGACTTGCTGACGTTGATCTCGATGCAGACGCTGAGGCCGATTGGCTTGCTGATGTTGAAGCTGATTCAGACGCTGATACTGATTGGCTTACTGACGTTGAAGTGGATTCAGACGCTGACGCTGATTGACTTGCTGACGTTGAAGTGGATTCAGACGCAGAGACTGATTGACTCACTGACGTTGATGTCGATTCAGACGCAGAGACTGATTGACTTGCTGATGTTGAAGCCGATTCAGATGCTGATTCAGATTGACTCACTGACGTTGATGCTGACTCAGATGCTGATTCTGATTGACTTACTGATGTTGAAGTTGACTCAGACGCAGAGGCCGATTGACTTGCTGACGTTGAAGTTGATTCAGATACAGAGGCTGACTGACTCACTGATGTTGAAGTTGACTCAGACGCAGAGACTGATTGACTTGCTGATGTTGAAGCCGATTCAGATGCTGATTCAGATTGACTCACTGACGTTGATGCTGACTCAGACGCTGAAGCAGATTGACTTGCTGACGTTGATGCTGACTCAGACGCTGAAGCAGATTGACTTGCTGACGTTGATCTCGATGCAGACGCTGAGGCCGATTGGCTTGCTGATGTTGAAGCTGATTCAGACGCTGATACTGATTGGCTTACTGACGTTGAAGTGGATTCAGACGCTGACGCTGATTGACTTGCTGACGTTGAAGCTGATTCTGACGCTGAGGCTGACTGACTGACTGATGTTGAAGCTGACTCAGATGCAGAGACTGATTGACTGACTGATGTTGAAGCTGACTCAGACGCAGACGCTGATTGACTGACTGATGTTGAAGTCGATGCAGACGCTGAGGCCGATTGGCTTGATGACTCAGATGATGAGATTGACTCACTCAATGAAGCGGAAGCTTCTTCTGAGGCTGACTCGCTTAAGGATAGAGATTCTGAAACAGATTCTGAGTCAGACTCTGACGATGATACTGACTCACTTAATGAGGCTGATGCATCTTCTGACTCTGATACGCTTAATGAAGCGGAGGTCTCTTCTGATTCAGATGCGCTCATTGATAGTGATTCTGAAAGCGATGCGGAAGCTTCTTCTGAGGCTGACTCGCTTAAGGATAGAGATTCTGAAACAGATTCTGAGTCAGACTCTGACGATGATATTGACTCACTTAATGAGGCTGATGCATCTTCTGACTCTGATACGCTCAATGAAGCCGAGGCTTCTTCTGACTCAGATGCACTAAGTGATTCTGAAAGTGAAGCCGATGCCTCCTCTGATAAAGAAGTGGAGGTCTCTTCTGACTCAGATGCACTCATTGATAGTGATTCTGAAAGCGATGCGGAAGCTTCTTCTGAAAGAGAAACGGATTCTGATACCACTTCTGATATGCTCTCTGAAAGACTACTTGAGAGACTCATCGATTGACTGGTCGTATCCACCTCAGACTCAATAACCTTACTACCATTGAAGAAATTGGTGTAAATGTTATCTGTTTTACCTGCATAAGGAGAGAAGGTGAAGGAAGTATCAGCTCCAGTGACTGGGACCGTCCAAGTCGATGTGAGCCCATATCCTTGCTTAGCCTGATAACCATTCATTTGAATGCCGTTTGCCCAAGTAAAGCCATCCCCTTGCTTCACAATCGGTGTCGTATTCGCCTTCGGATTGGTAATTTGATTTCCTTGTGAATCCGTAATATAACTTGTTACATTAGAAGGAGTCCCAAAGCCCTTGCCTAAGGTAAACATCTCTTGAGTCGATGTCCCCGCATTATAAATAGAATAACCAGGGGACAAAGCTGCTGGTTTCTCTACAGTAGATGTTTCAGGGTTATCGTAAGTTACCGTATAAGTAAAGGTCACTGTTGTCCCATCGTTAACAGCTCTTAGCTTATAGTAAATCGGAATCTTATAGTTGGTATCTACTCCAGATCCTACATGAAGCTTGCTTTCACCAGTTGCAACATTCAAAGTCGCCTGGATAGCCGTTTCGCCATTGACAGTTGCATTGCCAGTAAAACCAGCTGCATTCAAGGTAACCATCAATTCATCGATCGATTTTCCTAAACGCTCACGTTGCTCCGTATAAGCTTGTGCAGAAACATTGGCATGGATCAAGCTATTGCTAGCTGTCAATTCTGTTTGGACTTTGGCAATCGCTGATTCAATAGCTTCTTTACGCTCTGAAACCGTCACGTTTGACGAATAATTCCCAGCCAACTTGTTCAAGATTTCTGCTTCTGAAGCGTTTTGCTCCAGAACAGCTTTTTCATCTCTTGTAGCAGGTGACTGCTTGCTTTCTTCCGTAACTTGTGACTCAGTTACAGCTACAGTTGATTCGCTAAGAGCTGCTGATAACTCATTAGAACCCTGTTCGCTCAATGAAAGTGAGGTCGAGCTTGATGCAGAGATAGAAGCAGACTCTGAAACAGATACAGATGCGCTCTCAGAAACTGATGTGGATGCAACATTTTCTTCAGAAACAGATTCCGATACAGAAGTCGTCCCTAGAACTACACTATCTGCTTCAGCAATAGTTTCATTGTCCAATTCAGATGCTGTTGTCTTTTCAGCACCTGTTTCATCAGCTTGTGCCGCTGTCGTTACGACCGCTCCACCAAGAATAGCCCCAGCCGCTATGACCCCCTTCAATACGGTCCGACTTGAAGACTCTGTCATTTTCATGGTTTCTTCAGCTACTTCTGCTACAACCAAGTCTTCAACTTGACCACGAACTACCTTAAAAAGGCCCAGGTTTGAAGTCGCTGCACGAAGCCAATTTTTCCCAGATTTAATTAATTTAAATCGGGTAACACGATCAGTTTCACGAAATGATCCATTTGAACGTTTAAAAAACATCAACACTATACTCCTTTGATCTTTCTAACCAATAATTATACACTTTTTTAATTGAATTGTAACTTAAATGTACAATTCTCTTTTTATTTGTTAAGTTTCTGATAATTGATCCCTATATATTTCCATCTAAAGACTTGCTTCTAATACACAAAAAGAGAACCCGGAGGTTCTCTTTTTGGATCCTTTTTCATTTCCCACATACCTGAAATGACCGAATCAAATTAGGGTAGAAGATTATTTTTCATCTTCTTTTTTGCGGCTTCCAAGTGCTGCAACCCCTGCAACCCCTGCAACTGCTCCAAGAAGAGCTGAAGCTACAGATCCTGTTTCACCAGTATTTGGAAGTTGTTCAAGAGCTGGAGCTGGTTTAGCTGGTTGCTCAGGAACTGGGTTCACTGGTGTATTAGGTGTTGGATCTACCGGTGTGTTTGGTGTTGGATCCATTGGTTTATTAGGTGTTGGATCTACCGGAGTATTTGGTGTTGGAGTTGGTGGCACCGGAGTATTTGGTGTTGGAGTTGGTGGCACTGGAGTGTTTGGTGTTGGAACGTTTGGAGTCTTCACAAGTTTGTAAACATAAGTAACGTTCTTATCACCTTCGATGACTTTACCAGTTGTTGGGTCAGTTGTTGTCAAGTGACCTTCACCGTCAACTTTACCTACTGGGTAGTTACCTTGTGGTACCAATTCATAGACTTTACCATCTGCAGTTGTGATTGTCTTAGGACGGTTATCCACAACTGTATCGTAGTCTTTACCTACTGGTTGGTCTTTTTCATCCACCACTGAAGTCTTGATTGTGTTACCATTTTCATCTACATAGTGGACGTATACATTACCCTTAGGTTGTACAGGTTCTTCGACAAGTTTGTAGATGTAAGTAACGTCTTTACGTCCTTCAACCACTTTACCAGTTGTTGGGTCTGTTGATTCAAGATGACCTTGAGTATCTACTTTACCAACTGTGTAGTTTCCGACTGGTACGATTTCGTAAGTTTTACCTTCGAATTTAATGTACTGTGGACGGTTGTCTTCAACAGTATTGTAGTTTTTACCTACTGGTTGGTCTAACTCATCTGTTACTGATTGTTTAATTGTGTTACCTTCAGTATCTTTGTAGTGTACGTATACGCTACCCTTAGGTTGAGTTGGTTGTTCTTTAAGTTTGTAGATATAAGTAACGTCTTTACGTCCTTCGATCACTTTACCAGTTGTAGCATCTGATGACTCAAGGTGACCTTGTCCATCAACTTTACCTACAGTGTAGTTACCGGCTGGTACCAATTCATATGTCTTACCATTGTATTGGATTTCTTTTGGACGGTTGTCTACTACTGTATCGTAGTCTTTATCAACTGGTTGATCTTTTTCGTCAGTGACATCATCTTTAATTGTGTTACCTTCAGTGTCTTTATAGTGAACGTAAACGTCACCCTTCACTTCTTTGTAAACGTAAGTGATGATTGAACGTGGTTTATCAACTTTACCTTTAATTGGATCAGATGATTCCAAGTGTCCATCGCCATCAACTTTACCTACTGGGTAGTCACCTTTCGGTACGATCTTGTAAGTCTTACCGTCTGGAGTCTTGATAGTGTTAGGTTTTTCACCTTCCTCAGTTGTGTTATATGGTGTGTCATATGGTGAGTTTGGTGTATCTTGACGAGGTTTTTGAATTTCTTTACCTTTTTCGTCTACGTAAGTGATGATGACGTCACCTTCTTTAGGTTTCGTTGGATCTTCTTTCAATTTGTAGACGTAAGTGACATTCTTATCACCTTCAACAACTTTACCAGTTGTAGCATCATCACCTGTCCAGTGACCTTGTTCGTCGACTTGACCTACTTTGTAGTTACCTGCTGGTACCAATTCGTATGTCTTACCTTGGAACTCGATTGTTTGTGGACGGTTGTCTACGACTGTATCGTAGTCTTTACCTACTGGTTGATCTTTTTCATCAGTTACAGATTCTTTGATCGTGTTACCATTAACGTCAACATAGTGTACGTAGACATTACCCTTAGGTTGTTTCAATTGGTAGACATATGTTACGTTCTTATCTTTTTCAGCAACTTTACCAGTTGTAGCATCATCACCTGTCCAGTGACCTTGTTCGTCGACTTGACCTACTTTGTAGTTACCTGCTGGTACCAATTCGTATGTCTTACCTTGGAACTCGATTGTTTGTGGACGGTTGTCCACTACTGTATCGTAGTCCTTATCAATTGGTTGTTCATCTTCATCTTTCACAGATGCTTTAATCGTGTTACCTTCAGTATCAACATAGTGAACGTAAACGTTACCTACTTCTTGGTAAACATACGTAATAGTTGACTTAGGTTTATCAACTTTACCTTTAATTGGATCAGATGATTCCAAGTGTCCGTCGCCATCAACTTTACCTACTGGGTAGTCACCTTTCGGTACGATCTTGTAAGTCTTACCGTCTGGAGTCTTGATAGTGTTAGGTTTTTCACCTTCCTCAGTTGTGTTATATGGTGTGTCATATGGTGAGTTTGGTGTGTCTTGACGAGGATCTTTAATCACTTTACCTTTTGTATCTACATAAGTGATGATTACTTCACCTTGTTTAGGTGTTTCACTTTCAGAATTTGATGAAGAGTTAGATGCTGATGCTGATACTGATGTAGAAAGTGATGTTGAAGCCGATGTGCTCAATGATGCTGATTGGCTTGCTGATACTGATTCAGACGCTGAAGCTGATTGGCTTGCTGATACTGATTCAGATGCTGAAGCTGATTGGCTTGCTGATACTGATTCAGATGCTGAAGCTGATTGGCTCGCTGATACTGATTCAGATGCTGAAGCTGATTGGCTTGCTGATACTGATTCAGATGCTGAAGCTGATTGGCTTG
>ERZ791834.1429-NODE-1429-length-11048-cov-2.38224_pt1 | contig 11048 bp, 8 predicted proteins | sample MGYA00510293_ERZ791834 | MGnify/ENA primary metagenome ERZ791834 (study PRJEB30046, sample SAMN00715253) | human gut metagenome | study: EMG produced TPA metagenomics assembly of the A metagenome-wide association study of gut microbiota in type 2...
GGGCCTTTAGGGTCGAGGTCTTTATCCTCATGCTTGTTGTCTCCGTGCTGCTGCAGGTTATCGCCAACTTCGCGGACGATTACGGTGACCTTGCGCACGGCCTGGACGATGAGACCCGTGTTGGCCCTAAGCGCGGCATGCAGAGAGGCATTATCACACCACGGCAGATGAAGCGCGCGCTCTTTGGCACCTGTGCCCTTACCTTTGCGCTGGGATGCCTGTTGATTTGGGTGTCTTTCCTGCGCGGGCCCGCGCTTGACGGAAACGCCGTCGCCGCGATGGGCGTCTTTCTGGCATTCGGCGCCATTGCCGCCGCGGTCTTCTACACCGTAGGGCCGCACCCCTATGGTTACATGGGACTGGGCGACATTATGAGCTTTATCTTCTTTGGCTTAGTCGCCGTTTGCGCAGGCAGCTTTCTCTACCTGCATAGTTTTGATGTCGCATCGCTGGTCGCGGGCGTGGCGCTGGGCCTGCCGGTAGCCGCGGTGATGAACATCAACAACATGCGCGATTCGCTGGACGATGCCTCCAAGGGCAAGCGCACCATCGCCAACAGGCTCTATGAGCTGGGCGAGGGCTGCAGCGCAACCGTGCGTGGACAGCGCGTAAACGGAGAGCAGGCCATGCGGATGTACCACACGGTCCTGCTCTACCTGTCGCTTATCTTGTTTGTCGCCTTCATCTTTGTTGTGAAGGGATTCTCGCTGCGCACCTTTGTTGCGGGCGCTGCAATCTGCCTGAGCTTTCAACCCCTTATGAGCGCGCTGGCAGGCATTGTGCAGGAACCTGACCACACCAAGCTCGACCGCTTTATGGCGCCCACCAGCCTGGGCACCGTGGACGTCGCAATCATGGTGACCATCTGCCTGGTGGTCGCGTAACGGCCGCACGCACCGCAGCGAGGCCGCGGCAACGTAGAGCCTGCAGCCAAAACATCCGCAGGCTCCACAGGCACGGCGGCCGTGCGGACGAGAATTACGCCCTCACCGCGTCGGCATCGTCCAAATAACGCTTAAGGAACTCGCGAGTACGGACATGCTGCGGGTTGCCAAAGATCTGCGCGGGAGCGCCCTGCTCTGCGATCACGCCTTTGTCCATAAAGACCACGCGATCGGAAACCGTGCGCGCAAAGGCCATCTCATGCGTGACCACCACCATGGTCATACCCTCTGCCGCCAGCCTGCGCATAACCTCAAGCACCTCGCCCACAATCTCGGGGTCAAGGGCGCTGGTAGGCTCGTCGAACAGCATGATCTTGGGGTTCATGCACAGCGCGCGGGCGATGGCGACGCGCTGCTTTTGGCCGCCGGACAGCTTGGCCACGGCGGCGTGGGCAAAATCTGCCAGGCCAACGGACTCCAAATGGTGCATAGCGGTTTGCTCGGCCTCTTGCTTGGTGGCTTTTTTCAGCGTGACCGGCGCCAGGGTGCAGTTGTCCAGCACGTCCATGTTGTTGAACAGGTTGAAACCCTGGAACACCATGCCAATGTCCTCGCGCAGCTTATTCACGTCCACATGGTCGGCGGTGAGGTCGGACCCCTGGAACCACACGTGGCCAGCGTCCGGCGTTTCAAGCAAATTGATGCAGCGCAAAAGGGTCGATTTGCCCGAGCCCGATGCACCGATGATGGTGACTACCTCGCCCGGCATAATATCCAGGTTCACATCGCGCAAGACCTCGAGATCGCCAAAGGATTTACGCAACCCCTCGATGCGCACCATGGGCTTAGCGCTTGCACCGTCTACTGTGGTATTGATCTGTGCCATGGTTTATTTCTCCTCCACGTTAATGGGCTGGTCCGACGTGCTGCCAACCTTGACCGCGGCCACTTCCAGGCGACGCGCCAAACGGTTGAGCAACCACGAGGCAAGCATGGTGAGGCACAGATAGATGATGCTGGTGATAAGCGCGGCATCAAACTGGCGATAGTAGGTGCCACCCACCGTGGTAGTGGCGAACATGAGGTCAAACGTGCCGGAGAGTACTGACGAGTCTTTGATATTGATGATCAGCTCGTTAGACAGGCCCGGGATGGCAAACTTGACGCCCTGGGGAAACACCACCTTGCGCATGGCCTGCCACTGGGAGAGGCCCAGCGAGCGCGCGGCCTCCGCCTGGCCCATATCCACGGATTCGATGCCGCCGCGCAGCACCTCCATCATGTAGGCGGTTGAGTTGAGCGTAATGGTCACCAAGCCCGCCGCAAACGTGCTCCAGATGCCGTTGATCTGCGTGGTGGTGAGATTGGTCATCTTAAAGAGGCCAAACACGCCAAAGAAGATAATCATGGCCTGGACCATCATAGGCGTACCGCGCACCACGGTGCTGTAAACCTTGGCAAAGCCGGATCCAACCACTTTGAGAAAACGGACAAAGTCGTTATCGGAACGATCGACAACCTGAATGCGCAGGAACACAAGAAGCAACGCCAGGAAAAACGCGATGCTGGTACCAAAGACCGCCAACAACACGGTGGTCTTAAAGCCCTCGTAGAACGTGCCGCGGCCCTTGTACAAAACGTAGAGCATGCGCTCCAGCGTGGTCTCGGGCATAGACGTGGCAGTAGATGCAACCGCCCACGCGGACGCCAGGCCCATGCCAATGCGGTCCACCACCAGTACGGCGACAATAAGCCACACCACGTAGGAAACATAACGCAGGAGGCGTGCCACAGCGGGCTTGGTAAACAAAGACTCGTCCGCATAGGTACGCCACTTAGCAAGCTTGAACACCAGGGCAACAGCGCTTAGCACCAGCCAAGCGATCAAGATGTAGTACATGACCACCTCGACCATGTAGGCGTTTGCCATAAAGCTCATTGCGGGACGAGGGCTACTGGAAAGCATCGCGCCCAGGGCGGCGACGGCACTGGTAGCCAGCAATACATAGCGGTGGTCAGACAATATAAACGTTGCTAGACGGCCGCGGCTGTTTGCGCCTGCCGTCTGCGATTGATTGGAGCCCATGTCTTCTCCCATACCTCAATCAGTACTGTTGTGTTTGTTCTTGCAAATTGCCGCAAGACGCACGCCGGCAAATGTTCAACCGACGCGCGTCTGCGCAGTGCTTCTATGTTGCAAATGCACCCGGCCAAAACTTCGTCCGGCCAAGGGGCTGCCATCCAAACGTAGCGACCGGAGCTCGCCGCCCCAAGCGCCACGCCGCATCTATTTACATAGGCTGACGATCCATGCAGGCAGTCCACATGGCCTGACGGTCATCCTCGTTGATGCCCGCGATGATCTCGTTGATCTGGTCCAGCACCGCATCCTGCCCCTTGGCGATGGCGGCGTTGTCCGGCATGACGGAACCCTCGAACTTATCGGTCATCTCAAGCTCGACAAAGTCCGGGTAGGTCTCAAGCAGCTTGGGAACAGAAAGCATGGAATAGGTGACGATATCGCAGGTACCGTTGTTGAGGTTCTCGACAACCATGGGCACGGTCTCCGCCGGCGTCATATGGTTGATGTTGGGAATCTGGTCGATGACGTCATCGTACATGGTCGCGGCCTGACCCAGGATCGATGCGCCCTCGAGCTCGGCAAACGTGGTGGCTCCAGCGAAGGCGGAATCCTTCTTGGTAATCATGACAATGTCATCGTCCACGTAGGAGTCAGAGAACGCCGCGGCGGACTCGCGCTCGGGCGTGACGGACATACCGGCGCACACAATGTCGATCTGACCGTTGTTAACGGCGTCGATCAAACCTGCAAAGTCAAGTTTGACGGCGACGGGCTCAAGCCCCAGCTCCTCGGCGATGATCTTGGCAACCTGGACGTCATAACCGTCCGCATAGGCGCCCTTGACGTTCTCGATGGGAATGGTGAAATCGGACTCTTCGGTGACCTGCCAGTTGTAGGGTGCGTAAGCCGCCTCCATACCAACTCGCAGGGTCTTGCCATCACCAAGGGTAGCCTTCTTATCGCTCTCCTCCGCGGAACCCTTGTCCGCATCGCTCTCAGGCGCGGCGGGGCCGCAGCCGGTGAGAATCAGCATTCCGCCCATACCCAGGGCGATAACACCGGAAAGCTTGAGAAAATCTCGACGTGAGCACTGGCTAGTTGCAGCAACCATCTGCTGCTTTGCGTTCTTGGTCATGGCGGTTCCTTCCGTTTATGAGCGCAATATCCCCTTCCGTGCCCCGCAACCGGAGGGGACCCATTCCCCTCCCCCTTGCAACTTAATGCGAGAAAGTTACGTGCACAATCGCCAAGGATAGCGTGAATGCGCAGCAGACGCTAGCGCGCAATAAAGCGGCAACATTCACTATTTGGCTCATTTGATTCGCTAGCGGCGGCGCTTTTTCACAACGAACAACGTCGGCGCCTCGCCTCTCACCATTCTCTTCATCCAATACCGCTTACGCATCGCTCGGTACACTAATAGTGCATTAATGCCTGTCATTCATTCATTACATCTTTGGACGAGTGCCTGAAGCATAGATATCTATTCACTAAAAGTTGCTTATTATCTATCTTTTATACAATAGCATGCGGAAGCATCCCCACCGGCCCCTCGACATATGCGCCACACCCCATGACGCCCGCGCCGCGGCCGGGCATTCAAAAAAGAACATGATTCGCACACCAACGCTGCCACTATTTACGCACGCGGTCGCGCCCTCTGTCTCGCCCCGCCCAGCGTCCCTGAGCCCCGCACCGCGCAACCGCTACGCAAGCATCTCGAGCAACGCCGTGCAGCCGTTGACCACGTCCGCGTACGTCGCGTCAAAATCGCCCGTGTACCAGGGATCTGCCACATCGCGCGATGAACCCGCGAACGAGAGCAGCTTTGCCAACTTGGCGCCGCCGTCTGCCCGGCACGCAGCATTGGACGAGAATATCCTGGAAAGGCCGCGCATGTTCTCGCCATCCATACCAACAATGTAATCCCAGTCGCCATACTCGTCCCCACGTACTTGTCGGGCACGGTGCGGCACCACCGCGATGCCGGCGCGCTGCAAACGCGATACCGTGCCGCGATGCGGCGGGTTGCCAATCTCTTCCCTGCTGGTCGCTGCGGAATCGATGCGAAACTCTTCCTCGCGACCAGCCTCTGCAACCAAGTGCGCCATCACGGACTGAGCCATGGTGCTCCTGCAGATGTTGCCATGGCATACAAAGAGAATGCGGTACATGGGTCCTCCAGATTCGTCCGCGATGACGTTGCTACAAGCCAGCTTACCCGCAAACCAGCTTACCCGCTGGAGTCGACAGGCATTGGGTATTAAGGAGGACCGCTTTTCAATGCCTAAGTGGTCCGGTTTAATACCTCTGTGAAAATCGGTATTATCCTTTACCACTTTTCTACGATTTTTTGGTCATCTTTAATACCCATTTCCAAATCGGTATTACAGCGTGTCATTTTTAGCTTTCAAAATGGCACGTTATAATACCCATGCCACATGAAGCGCCCAAGTCTGTATGCGGCCTAAATCATGGACGTAGGACCAGGGCGGTATCTTGGCCACAGCTGACGCTACTCCAAGCGAATCGCCTGTTCAAAGCTAAAAACGCCGTCTTCAAAATCGAACACCAAGACTAGACAGTTTCCCCAACCGCGGGCAAGCTCCTCTTTGGCGGCAGGGTAGACCGCGCGCAAGAAGTTGTAGTTTGCGCCCCCATGGCTCACGGCCAGCACGCACTCATGCCCCTCTTGGCTCATAACCTGGGTTAGGGTCTCCACCATGCGGTCGCGCACCCAATCCGACGAGTCGCCGCCAAACGGCAGGTAATAGCTCACGCACTCCTCGGGCGTTTTGGCGCACAGGTAATCCGGCAGGCCCTCTAGCTTGCCAAAGTTCATCTCCTTAAGACCGCGCAGACGCGTGTACGGCATGCTGGTCATAAGCTCAAGCGTATCGCTCGCGCGCTCGGACGTTGAGCAGTACGCATGATCAAATGCGATGCCCCGCTCTTCAAAATACCCGCCAACCGTACGAGCCTGCTCTCGTCCGCGGGCGGTAAGAGGCGAGTCGCACCACCCCTGCACGCGATGCTCAACGTTGAACTGCGTCTCACCGTGACGCACCAAATACAGTTTCTTGCCCATGCGCGCTCCTCCTCCGCATCGTGCCTTCACCGCAATCCAATCTTTGCGCCGCAGGCTTAGCGAGCCACCTTGATAAAGAACCTTACGCATGGTCTGGACACATGTCCAATACCTATATCTTATCCAATGACATGCATAGTTGTTATAAATACTGGTATGTAAAACAGGTGACCATATCTTTTAGAGGGACAGGTCGCAATATTTAATTCGGTACCTTGACATCTATCGAGCGCGGATTATACTTGCCACGGCAATCAAAGGTAAGGAGAATTTTGTGAACGGTTCTGAAGAAGAGCGCAGAGAGGTGACGGCAAGCAACGCGATGCGCGGGCCAGTGTGCCCGGACCTGCCGGACGCCCCCGCCCTGGAGGAGGACCCCGTGATGGCTCGCGCCGCGCGCATCCTCACCAACCTGGGATTCTGCGGTCACTACATGCACTTTCATCGCGGCGGCAGATCGGGCCGGGCGCCCATTTTGTGCCTGCTGGAGAAAAACGGCGGCACCATGTCGCAGCAAGCGCTTGGAGCGTCCTTTGATCTTAAGGCCGGATCGCTTTCAGAAATCCTTTCAAAAATGGAGGGCGGCGGACTCATCACCCGTACGCGTGACCGGCAAGATCGCCGTCAGCTCACCGTCTGCTTGACCGAAGCCGGCGCAGAGGCGGCCCGCTTGGAGACCGAAGCGCGCATTCGCTTTAGAACCCGTGCGTTTTCAAATCTCACCCCAGAAGAACAAGACCAGCTGGCCGACCTGCTCGACCGCGTGAAGTCCCGTTGGGAGGAACTATGATCAAAACCCTTGCGGCATCGATCCGTGACTACATAAAGCCCACCATAGCCACGCCGCTACTGGTGCTCTGCGAGGTTGCCTGCGAGATGGCCATCCCCTTTGTGACGGCAAACCTCATCGACACCATTAAGGCCGGCGCCTCGGTGGAACAGATCCTGCCCACCGCCAGCATCTTGGTGCTCCTCGCCCTTGTCTCGTTGTTCTTTGGCGCCGCCGCTGGCATCACCTGCAGCCACGCCAGCTGCGGTTTTGCCAAAAACCTGCGTCACGACTTGTTCTATAAGATCCAGACGTTCTCGTTCGCCAACATCGACGCGTTCTCCAGCTCCTCGCTGGTCACGCGCCTCACCACCGATGTCACCAACGTGCAGCAGGCGTTCATGCTCATCATCCGCATCGCCGTCCGCGCGCCGCTCGTCTTGGTGTTCGCCTTTGCCATGGCTTATGCCATGGGCGGCTCCATCTCCTTTGTCTACCTTGCCATGATTCCGCTGCTGGGCTTTGGCCTTGGCCTCATCATTCACAAGGTGGGCCCCATCTTCACCCGCGTGTTCCATAAGTACGACGCCCTCAACGAGTCGGTAGAAGAAAACGTCACCGGCATGCGCGTGGTCAAGAGCTATGTTCGCGAGGACTACGAGAAGCAGAAATTCGCCGTCGCGGCACAGGACGTCTGCGCCGACTTCACCCGTGCAGAGAAGTTGCTCGCCTTCAACAACCCCATGATGAACCTGTGCGTCAACGGCGCCTTTGTCCTCATCATCTACCTGGGCTCCAAGCTCATCATCACCAGCCAAGCCACCGCCTTCGACGTGGGTCAGCTCTCCTCTACGTTTACGTACGGCTTCCAAATCCTGATGAGCCTCATGCAGCTCTCCATGATCTTTGTCATGGTCACCATGGCGGAGGAAAGCGCGCACCGCATCAACGAGGTCTTGCATGCAACCCCCACCATCGCCAACCCCAGCCAGCCCGCTACGCAGGTCGCTGACGGCTCCATCGATTTCGACAACGTGAGCTTTAAATACTCCAAGAATGCCGAGCGCCAGGCCCTTGATAGCATCGACCTGCACATCAAGAGCGGCGAGACCATCGGCATCATCGGCGGTACCGGCTCGGCAAAGTCCACGCTGGTCAACCTTATCGCCCGCCTCTATGACGCCACCTCCGGCACCGTCCGCGTAGGCGGCATCGACGTCCGCGACTACGACCTGGACGCCCTGCGTCACCAGGTAGCCATGGTGCTGCAAAAGAACGTGCTGTTCAGCGGTACCATCGCCGACAACCTGCGCTGGGGCGATGCGAATGCCACGGACGAAGAGATTCGCGAGGCGGCACATCTCGCCTGCGCGGACGAATTTGTCGACGGCTTCCCCAAGGGCTACGACACCTGGATCGAGCAGGGAGGCTCCAACGTCTCCGGCGGTCAGAAGCAGCGCCTCTGCATCGCCCGCGCCCTGCTACGCCGACCCAAGATCTTGATCTTGGACGACTCCACGTCGACACCAAGACCGATGCCAAGATCCGCGCCGGGCTGGCCACCTACCTGCCCCAGACCACCAAGATCATCATCGCCCAACGCATCTCCAGCGTGCAGGACGCCGACCGCATCATCGTCATGGAAGGCGGACGCATCGCGCAGATTGGCACGCATGAAGAGCTGCTCGAGACCTCGGACATCTACCGCGAAACCTACACCTCGCAAAACAAGATGAGCGAAGAGGCGCAAGAAGTCGAGGAGGCGGCCGCTGAAGCCGTTGCCGAGATGACCCAGAGCGCGCTCGTCGCAGGCCAGGCTCCAGTAGACAAGGCAACCACGTCGCAAGACATCGACCAGAAGGGAGGCGAGGCAAATGAGTAAGCCCGCTGCAAGCGCTAAATCCAGCATGCCCGGCACCATGGCGCGCCTTATCAAGATGCTGTTCTCGTTCTTCCCCGTGCTGCTGCCCTTGGTCATGGCCGGAGTCATCCTCTGCGGCCTGATCAACTCCATCGGCGCCGTGTTCCTGCAAAGCGCGCTGGAGGTCATCTCCACCTCTTGGCAGACCGGCGACTGGGCTGCCGCACAGCCCAAGATCTTGAAGATCGTCCTCACCCTGGGCGCCATCTACCTTGTGGGCAACCTCTCCTCGCTGTTCTGGAACCGCTACATGGCGGTCATCACCCAAGGCTCGCTTGAGAAGCTGCGCGAGAAGATGTTCAACCGCATGCAGGACCTGCCGATCCGCTACTTCGACACCAACCAGCGCGGCGATATCATGTCGCATTACACCAACGATATCGATACGCTGCGCCAGATGATCTCGCAGTCTCTGCCCAACCTGTTGCAGACCGTCATCGTCCTCACCACCGTGCTGTGCATCATGCTGTACTTCTCCGTATGGATGTGCCTGGTCATCATCACCGGCATCGCCTGCATGGTCGCGCTCACCAAGCTTTTGGGCTCCAACTCGGCGCGCTTCTTCATCGCGCAGCAGCGCGAGATGGGCGTGGTCGAGGGCCACATCGAAGAGGTCATGAACGGCCAGAAGGTAGTCAAGGCGTTCTGCCACGAGGCCGCGGCCGAGGCGGATTTCGACGAGCGCAATGAGAGGCTCTTCGAGGTCTCGCAGAAGGCCAACATGTACGCCAACATCCTCATGCCCGTCCTCATGAACCTGGGCAATCTTATCTACGTGGTGGTCGCGCTGGCAGGCGGCATCTTCCTCGCGTTGAAGGTGCCCAACCTCTCCTTCTCCGGCATGCCGCTCACCATCGCCGTAGTGGTGCCCTTCCTCAACATGACCAAGCAGTTCTGCGGACAGATTGGCCAGGTCTCCCAGCAGATCAACGCCGTGGTCATGGGACTTGCCGGCGCCAGCCGCATCTTCGAACTCCTCGACCAGGAACCTGAGGCGGACGAGGGCTACGTCACCCTGGTGAACGCCCGCGTGAACCCCGACACCTGGGAGCTCGAGGAGACTGATGAGCGCACGGGCATGTGGGCCTGGAAGCATCCGCACAAGGCCGACGGCACCGTCACCTACGAGCCCCTGCGTGGAGACGTGCGCATGGTAGACGTCGACTTTGGATACACGCCGGACCACGACGTCCTGCACGGCGTCTCCGTCTACGCCAAGCCCGGTCAGAAGGTCGCCTTCGTCGGAGCCACGGGTGCCGGCAAGACCACCATCACCAACCTCATCAACCGCTTCTACGACATCGCCGACGGCAAGATCCGCTACGACGGCATCAACGTGAACAAGATCAAGAAGGCGGACCTGCGCCGCTCGCTGGGCGTTGTCCTGCAAGATGTCAACTTGTTCACCGGCACCGTAATGGACAACATCCGCTACGGCAAGCTGGATGCCACGGACGAGGAGTGCATCAAGGCGGCCAAACTCGCCGGCGCGGACGACTTCATCTGCCGCCTGCCCGAAGGCTACAACACCATGCTCACCGGCAACGGATCGCAGCTTTCCCAAGGCCAGCTGATCTCCATCGCTCGCGCCGCCGTCGCGGATCCCCCGGCTATGATTCTGGACGAGGCGACCTCGAGCATCGACACCCGCACCGAGGCCATTGTCCAGCGCGGCATGGACGCCCTCATGCAGGGCCGCACCACCTTTGTCATCGCGCACCGCCTGTCCACGGTCCGCAACTCCGACGTCATCATCTGCCTTGACCACGGACGCGTGATCGAGCGCGGTAACCATGATGAGCTCATCGCTAAGAAGGGGTACTACTATCAGCTCTACACGGGAGCGTTCGAGCTGGAGTAGGCGCCTGGGCGCGAGGCCCCGACCGATGTTCCCGTACGCGCGCTTCGCGGAGCTTTTCGGGAACATCGCCGGGGACCTCGACGCCGCAAAGCGTCTTTTCTTCTCGAAGCGCTTTGGTCGATACCTTGATTGAAGAACCCCGCAGGATGGCTTGCACCAGCCGCCTGCGGGGTTTCTGTTTTTGTTAACTATGTATAGGTGAAGCTTCTTGCCGTTGAACGCACTTCAGAAATAATCTCCGAAATTGGAGATTTTTTTCAAAAGCGGGCAGCGCCCCCCCTCGTCCACGCGCTAAATCAAACCGAAGTGACGAAGGGCCATCGGGACGCCGTCCTCTTGAACCGAGGCCGTCACGTAGCTCGCAGCCTGCTTGACCGAATCCAGCGCGTTGCCCATCGCCACGGAATAGTCCACCACGCGCATCATGGGCAGGTCGTTCTCG
>ERZ791834.1434-NODE-1434-length-10998-cov-2.39167_pt1 | contig 10998 bp, 10 predicted proteins | sample MGYA00510293_ERZ791834 | MGnify/ENA primary metagenome ERZ791834 (study PRJEB30046, sample SAMN00715253) | human gut metagenome | study: EMG produced TPA metagenomics assembly of the A metagenome-wide association study of gut microbiota in type 2...
TTCAAAAGAACTCATTCACTGTAGCTCTCGCTGACAGCTTAGTTATAATAACACCCCCGAAAGCAAAAGTCAACACCTTTTTTCGAATTTTCTTATTTTTAGAAAAATACGGTCAATTCTGCATATTCAGTATTTTATCTGACTATTTCTTTTTTTACTCCATCATCAAAATCTTTTTCGGCTGATATCGTACAATCTGGTATACCATAACCATAGAAGAAGCCAGCACAACCCCCATTCCACAAAGATACAATATTATAATCTGCTGTGTCTTAATTGCAGCCTGCACACCGTTCGAAAGATCTACAGCTATTTTTATCACATTCGCCAAAGGATAAGAAAAAATTACCCCCGCTGTAATTGCCAGCAATACCGGGCAAAAAGATTCCATCAACATCTGCAGCATAATCCGCATCTTTGTTTCTCCAACAGAAAGAAGAATGCCAATCTCAAACATGCGATCCCGCAAATTCATAAGAATCAAAAAACTTAATGTGATAGTTCCAAGGATTACGGAAACTATCACCATGAGATTCGAAATCCCTGCCAGGCTCTTCAGGCTGTCGGCCACCGCTTTATAAGCTGAAACATTTACCGTATAGTCCATATCATATTCTTCTTTGATATATTCCGGCATTTTTTTCGCATCTTCAGCAAACGCTCTTCCTTCTTCCGGGTCCTTCAACTGCAATGTAATTTCTTTTACATTATCATTTTCATTCATCTCATAAACTGGTGTATCCAGGGTATAGATAGCATTTGCTGGGTTATTATATACCACATTTCCACTGTAAGCTGCCTCGTTCGTACTGTAAATACCACTGATTTTAAATGTATACCGCTCCTTTGTGTATGGTGAAAGAACAGCTATGGTATCTCCTATTCCCAGTCCATTCCGTTCCGCAATCCCATCACTGACTACCGCTTCTTCTGCATTCTGCGGTACATGTCCCGAAATCAGTGTAACTACAGAAGAAACAGAACTAAAATACTCGACAGGATCAGATGATCCCTCCACATAAATATTTTCTGTTCCATTTTCTTCCTGTCCGTCCATAATTTCAGCTGTAAAGTTATCCGCCAGAGCAGCTGTCACCGTATTACAGCTGCCAAACCGAATTCTTTCATCAGCGCAGAGTTCCAAATATTTTTGATGTGAAATCGACACCGCGCGGCTCTTCACTGTATATCTGACGCTCATTCGATACAAGCACGCTTCCTCCGATGCTCGTCCGAATCTCCCATATCCGTTCCCGACTTGCCGCGCGGATACATAAGCCAAACAGGATCAGGATGGATAAAATCAGGAAACTTAAAAACATCAGAATTGTATTTTTTTTATGATAAGAAATACTGCGAAATGCTCTTTTGATCCAGTTCATAAAAACTTTCCCTCCCCCTCATGTTTAATCCTGCAATTTTTTCTTTTCCAGCCGTACCACCACATCTGCCTCCGCGGCAAATGCTTCCGAATGTGTAACTGCTATTACACATTTCTTATCTTCATGAGCCAGCTCTTTGAAAATTTTCACAATGCCAGCCGCCGTATCAACGTCCAGATTTCCCGTCGGCTCATCCGCAAGAATCACCTCTGCATTTGTCGAAATCGCACGCGCAATCGCTACGCGCTGCTGTTCGCCTCCTGAAAGTTTATTGATATTGCGGTTCATCTGATCTTCTGTAATTCCCATTCGTGTCAGAAGTTCCCGCGCCCGTTCTTTTTTGTTTTTAATCGGATTTGACGTAATTTCCATTGCCGCCAGCACATTCTCCAGCGGGGTCAGATAAGGCAGCAGATTATACGCCTGAAACACAATTCCAATCTTGCTGTTTCGATATCTTGTATAGCCAATTTCCCGGATATCTTTTCCTTCAAAGCACACGCAGCCGCTCTTAGGTTCTTCCAGCGCACCCGCCAAAGTCAGCGTCGTTGTTTTCCCCGATCCAGAAGGACCAACAATCGTGTAAAGAGTACCCTTCTCAAATGAATAGCTGGCTTTATCCAAAATATCAATTCTCTTTCCGCCGCTCTCGTAAAAATAGCTTACCTCTTTTAATTCCAGTTCTGCCATATTGTTCCTTTCTACTATAATCTAGTCGCCTCTACATTTTTCCAGTTCTCACTTCCGTAAGAAACCCATCTTTTACCAAATATACTTTATCAAATTTTTCCAGTTTATCATAATGATGTGTAATAAAAATCACAGATTTTTCCGGCATTTCTTCTGTTATAATTTTATAAAGATATTCATTGGCTTCTACATCAAATCCACTGGACGCTTCATCAAAAAGCATAACCGGCGCATCTTTCAATAGTGCCCGTGCAACCACAAGCTTTTGTCTTTCTCCTCCTGAAAGAAATGCTCCATCATCTCCTATTTGTGTTTTTTCTTTTTCTGGAAAACGTTGCAAGTATTTTTTCACGCCACTTTTCCTTAGTACCTCATTCAGTTTTTGTCTGTCTGCTTTCCCCTCCAAATCTATATTCTGCACAATGTCCCCCAAAAACAACGCTGATTTCTGACTCACAACAGAAAAAAGGCTTCGGTATTCTGATAATTTTAGCACTTTTATATTTTCACCATTACATAAAATTTCTCCTTCTTCCGGTTCATAAAATCGTAATAGTAATTCCAAAATTGTTGATTTTCCACTTCCATTTTTTCCAATAATAGCCACTTTTTCTCCCGGCTCAAGTTTAAAAGATACTTTCTTTAACACTTCCCTATCCTTTGTATACTGAAATCTCACATTTTTAAATTCTAATATTGGCGAAATCTCTTTTTCCACTCTTTTACTTCCACTTCGTTCCTCTTCCATATTCAAAAATGTATAAAGTCGTTCAGCGGACGGTTTGACACTTGCAAAATGCATACGCAGATCAATTAAACTATTTACCGGTCTTGTAACATAACTAGAATAAGAAACAAAAGCAAAAACTGAACCTATGGAAATTTTTCCCACGAACACCAAATATCCACCAACTAAATAAATAAGAATTGTTACACCCCACTCTAAAACAGCATCCCCAAAAATATTCCATGTCTCAATCATGGTTCCTTTCATTTCAACCGCTAACGATTTACAAATCTGTTTTAAAAATTCGCATTTTCTTAATTCATATAGATTCCACAATTTAATTTCTTCCACAGTATTAATTGTATCGCCAAGCCATCCTCCAAATTGTTGCTCAACTTGAATATACATTTTCATGTTTTTCTCACGCTTTTTAGCAAGACATTTTACTAACACGTATTTCACTGGAATTACTATCACTACAATGCATAACAGTTCAGGACTCAACAGCATAAGTCCAGCAAGTCCACTAATTACACGAAAAACATACGAAAAGCTCATCACTACATATCTATCTGTCATAGACGCAACCTGAGATACATCGCATTGTAACATTTGCACTATTTCCATACTATTTTTCATTTGAAAATAATGTTTTTTTAAATGCAATAATTTTCGAAATACATTGCAATACAAGTTCTTATAGAATGAATTATGTATTTCTGCAAAAGTTTTTGCCTGCACAACTTCAATCATTAAATATACCAGCACACAAACAAATAAACCGGCTACTCCATTAACAATTTGGGGCATATTTTTTTCGAGTATTCCGATGTCTGTGATCTGTTTTATCAATAATGGTTGCAGAAATACAGTTACTGTAGAAACAATAGTGCTTATACTCAAAATACCTATTTCTTTTTTATATTTGAGTAACTCTTTTAAAAAATATAAACATTTATTATTCTCTATTATTTTCTTCATTGTTCACAAATATAATATTTTTAATCCTTTAAGCAAACACTGATTCCTATTAGTCCAACCATACACACCCCAAGAAATATGTCCATCCAGACTATTTTCCCACTTTGCTTTTCTCCACTCGAAGGAGCCTTAAAAAATACTTTTTCAAAGCCTGTATCATTTTTATCAAAATATTTTTGTCCTATAACCTCTTCTTTCGTTTCATTCTCCTTCTTCTCAAGCCAATACTGGATCGAAATTTCCTGCATTTCTTCACCACCATATTCGGCTCTTTGATTATCTTTTGCAAGTTCTTCCGCTATTTTTCCGCCAAAAATCTTCATCGCACTATCTTGACTTTCTTCATAGGGTTTTCCAGCTCCCAAAAATAAAAATTGTCCTACTTTCTCCACGCTATCTGGAATCCGTATTTTTGACAAAGAAGAGCAATACATAAAGGCATTATCACCAATGCTCTCTAAACCATCATAAAAATAAATCTGTGTGATTCTAGTTCCCTGAAATGCGCTTTTTCCTACCTTTTTTAGTGTTTTTGGCATTACAATGCTGATAAACCCAGCAGTTGTATCACTGTACTGACCATCTTCCGCAAAGGCAGATTCCCCGATTTCAACAATGCCTTCGGATATCTGCACTGCCCGAAGATCCGTTTTTCTCAAAAAGCAGGAATCTCCGATTCTCGTCACTTCTTTCCCACCTACTTCTTTCGGTGTGACAATCACGCTTTCCGTCCCGATATAGTTTCGTAAAGTTACAGTTTCATCTTCTTCCACGCTATACTGGTAATCTCCCTCTTGGAGCCAGTCTGCCTGTAGCGAAACCTGTGTCGTTCCAGATTCCACTGCAAAAACGTCTTCCCGCCATACCAGCACCAGAACCATCGCTACGATCATTATCATTCTTTTTTTCTTCATGAACACCTACTTTCTGTCCAGCAATATAGATGCCGGGCTTTCTCTAGTTATTTTGCCGACTTGCAGAATTAATATCAAAAGGAAAAGATCTAAAATACCAAGAATCATCCCCGTCATGATTTTCCAGTTCCACTCAATGGACAAATCCGTATCAACAGTTACTCCCGTTGATTCATACGCAGCTATTTCGCTTGTCGGGAGCGCGTTTTTAATATTTCCCGACAGATCTTCATTTTCCTGCTCCACTTTCTCAGCCTGATTCGAAATCATCCGATCTGCGAAATACTCTGCTGTTGGTGTCGCACACAGCGCCGCAAAAACCAGGGCAATCAAAACCGGAACCAAATTCTCCAAAACGAACTGTCCTAAAATCCTTTTTCTGTGTTCCCCCATCGAAAGTAAAATTCCAATCTCACGTTTTCGCCCTTTGACTGACAGGCTGGTCAGAATGCCGAACAGTAAAATTCCGGCAGTCACAAATCCTACGATCATATATCCTATCAGACGATTCAATTTTTCAACAGGTTTCGCAACCATCTCATACCATTCCTTGTTTCGAATCAACTGATAGGACCATTCTCCAGATTCCAAATCCTGCTGTGATATTACCATTGGCTTTACGCTGGAACGTATTCCATTTTCATCGGTCTGTACAACATCATCCACACTTCCTATTTTTATTTTGTTTTTTGTTTCTTCTATGAATGGTTCAACTGATTTTGTATCTTTCAAATAGACCGTAACTGTATTAAATCCCACATTTTGAATTTTTAATGCTTTCATAGAATACTCGCAGAAAATATCCAGTGGAATAAAAATTAAATTATTGTGCCAGTCATTCACAACGGAATCGGACTGATAAACCTCTGGAGTTCTGTAAATGCCTCGAATTTTGAAACTAATTTCTTCCGGGGCACTTACTTTATAGTATTCGATCGTTCCCTGCTCCATTTTATATTTAACAGTATCGCCCACATGGAGATGATTTTTTTCGGCGTATTTTTCTCCTACCACAGCTTCGTATTTGCCCCGTTCTCCGTAGCTCAGTCCGCTTCCTTCCACAATCCTGTAACCCTTTGCCAGAAAATAGGTATCGTATGCGCAGTCCAGTGTTCCAACAGCCGTCATCGTATACATGCCTGAATCTTTCAGATAACCTTTTAGGCGCTGTTGTGTCTCCTCGCTGATATATGTTTCCGTATCCACCGGATCAAGCCAATATGTTCCCGCTTCCATGGTGTACCCCTGAACATAATTGCTGTCAATGAACTTTTCTACGATTGCGGACGGGATCGCATATACAGTACATGATTTTCCAGCTTCTCCCTCGGCCGGCCCGCGCAGAGTAATAGAGTTGGCCAATGTTTCCTGTGCTCTTTTCACTTTATTTCCACTTGCAATTCCAATCATCAGCATAGAAAATATCGCCAGGAAAAGTACTAAAAACAGTATGATATACATCAATGTTTTCGCAGGAGTACTTCTTAATTTTCTGCTTGCTCTTTTCAACATATTCTTTCTTCCCCCTATATATTTCAAAATGCGACAAGCTTATGTTTAATTTTCAAGTGTCCAAATAATCCTATCGCTCAATTTTTCTATTTGAGAATCACTTTTAATATCAACAACTGATATTTTTTTCAAATGCTCAAAATCCCTTTCCTTGTCAATTAATTTTAAAAAACACATCTTTTTTTGTTCAAAACTCGCATCCATATCAATTGCAAATTCTGATATTCCAATATCATTAATTGTAATATCATATCTTTTTTGAACCTCATCTTTAACATGACTAATAAACGCTTCTTCATAGCGCATATATGGTAGCATCAAAACACTATAATCTGGTTCTATTGCACACATAAACAATTGTGTAGTAATGCCAAAATCATTAGAATATTGTGGATTAAACGAGAGACATGCTCCTGGTATCCCAACAATTACAATATCATAATCTTGTTCTAACCGCTTTACAGCCGCATTTATATTTATAATTATCTCTTCATTCCTATTTTTCCCATTTAAATATTTCTTTTCAAAGCAAAATGTATCTTTCCCAATTAATCCATTTAATCCAGAAACAATTGCTGCAACTTTATATCCTTTTTGTTTCAAACATTTTTGCAGTTCTAATTCCATTTTCAATTTTCCACTATTTTGTGTCAAACCCAAAACGCAAATAACCGGAATATTTATCTTTCTTACTCTTAAATCGTCACACTTTTTTTGAATTTTTAATTTTTTAGCAACAACGACATTTTCATAATGCTGATCTATCTCTAAACTGTTCCTGATATTATTAATAGAAACTATCGTTATGGATTTCTGCTTTGCTGTTTTCACCACGCTCTTTATATATTCAGGCGATGCATCGTGCCAACTTTCAAGAAGAATTAACACTTCACATTCTTTTATAATATTACCTATTCCCTCCTCTATTATTATCTCACTACCATCACAACGTTGAATTTTTTTCCCGCAAAGTCCCCATGCTTTTATTGAAGCAATATGCATAATTTCACCATATCTACATTCATGTATGTTCTCAAATAGTGTTATACTTTCTTGATCTACCGGAAATATACCTACTCTTTTTAACATTTTCATTCATACTCCTCAAATTTATAACCAAGTTCTTTTAAAGTACAGTAATTTTTCATTGCCTCTTCAAATCCCCCTCTAACCTTCCAGCAATGTTTTTCTATTTCTTTATTTGAAATATTTTTAGTGTCATCTGCACATGCTATACAAATTGTGCAATGTTGATATGCCCAACAATCCTTACACCGGTCTTGCGAATATCGTTCTATATTTAGCAAATTTAACACTTTGTTTTTATCTATTCCTTTTTTTATATCACCTATTTTGGAAACTTCTGATATTTCACTCACTCGCTCACACGGATATATATTTCCTTCTGCTGTTACAAAAATTTTTTTCGCGCCTGGAATACAGGGACCACTATGATGATTTACCTTTGAAATCTCTTCTTGCATTTTTTCCTCATGTTGTTTAATTTCTCTCATTTCATTATCAAATTCTTCTTTTACTGCTCTAGCCACAAATTTTTCATTAATTCGTTTTAATTTTGAAAGAAAACATTTAAAATATTCATATTCCTGTTCTTCAACAAATTCTCCGCTAAATTCACATTGTTTATCCGTATAATTATCATTCAAAACAGATATTCTACTCAAATTTTTCGAAATCAGCCTATCTTTATCCAAAAACTCATATATTGTTCTTAACTCATTTTGGGGATCTAACACTGTGTTGAAAGACACATTTTTTTTATAATATTTTCTGTCCATACTATATATCATTTTCATGCTATCTCTCAATTTTTCAAATGATCCTCTATTACTTCCTGCAAATATTCTATTTTTATCGTGCACTTCTTTAGGCCCATCCAAACTAAACATAATTTGTATATTATTTTTAATAAAATACTGAACAATTTCTGGTGTAAACAACGTTCCATTAGTGGTCAAATTAAAATGTACCGTTCTTTGGCAATATTCTCTCTTCACATACTCAACTACTTCTTTTATCAATCTGAACATTAATAATGGCTCTCCGCCATAAAATGATATATATATGTCTTCGCTAGACATCGAATGCCCATACAAATAATCTACTGCTTCTTTTGCAGTTTCCCAGCTCATTTCTTTTTGACTATGATTTCTATTTTTGTAATCACCAGAATAAACACAATAACTGCAACGCAAATTACATTTTTGTGTCACTTGCAAAACTAACTGATTCATTCTATTTTCTAAATAAGATTCTAAAAAGTCCGTAGCAAAATGTTTTACCTCTTCTACCCGCGTTCTTTTCAAATATCCTTCATTTATTAGCTTTTCTATTTCTCTTTCCGCTTTTTCATCCCAAATATTGTTTTCCAAAAAATTATATGTTTCGAAAGACACCTGAATAATTTTATCAGTATTCACATCATATACATAATATTCTTTTGCAGTTTTGAAACAATGAATAAATGGTTTATGCATGTTCTTTTCCTCTTGTTTTATATGCTATTTCTTTGTTAATCAATTTTATTATGTCATCAAATGTATCAAATTTTCCAGCCACAATATCTTTTTCCTTAAAATGAATATCAAATTCTTTTTCTAACTCCACATATACATTTATCAAATCTCTTGCGCTGAATTTTAGATCATTTCCTAAAAGCTTTTGATTTTTCCAGTCTTTTTTCTGTTCTAAATTTCTATATTTCTTTAATATATCTTTCACTTTTTCTTCTATCATTTCTATTCTCTTTCATCAAATCTACTATTGTCAGCATTTTTACTCTACAACAAACATATCAACATTTTAACAAACGCTATTTCAAAGGATCTATAATACTTCTAGCCATATTCTTAAACGATTTTTTATAATGCTTAAATCAACTTTTAAACTTATCCTCTAATTAAAATGAGGACTAGAGGACTACCACTAATTAACACTGTAGCAGCCCTCATCTTTCTTACATTTTAGTGATTAGCATTAGATCCAAATACACTTGTGTATAACTGATTCTGCGCCTGAGCTTTCTGAACATAGGCAGACCCACACGTAGAAAAGCATGTGCATGAACACGGTCCATTTGCATAAACACTCACATTATTTCTTCCCTTATGTTCTTTCTTTTTAAGCGTTTTCTTCATTTGAATACCTCCCTTCGAGCATAATTTTATTACCCATTGCGATCGCAAAAGTAATCCAGTAAATTTTAGTCGTCTAAAAGTTGCATTATTATCCATTTATATGCGTTATAACAATTTTCAAACTGCATTTGCTCCATCCTTGTTTTCACATTCCATCCTTTTTTATCAAAAACCTCAAAATCTATCAAACTATTACTTTCAAATATATTTTTATCCGTTTGAATAATAAGCACATCTGGATTGTATATTGTATTTACTGCCATTATTAACGTCTCTGTCACATTCCCATGCGTATAAAATTCTAATGGAATTTCTGCCACGCAAGACTCTTTTAGGTTCTTTTCTGATGTTAATACTATACACTCATAGTCTTCCTTCCCAAAACACTCATATAACAACTTTGCCCCAATAACAGTACGTGTTAAAATTATCGGAATTGACCACGCTTTATTATTCACAATCCCATTCCATTCCAATTCTTTTTCATAGATACATTTGTTTATATGATTCATAATAAATTTTTTTGCATCTTGGTATGAACCTTTTTTATTTTTCCTTAAATAACATATCAAAAGCACAGTAATAATCGGAGCTGCAAAACTATTTGATTTGTATTCTTTCCCAACAATCTTCTTTAAAACGTCATCAAAATTTAACTGTATCGAATTCATTTCCGAAAAAGGAAATGATTTAGACACCGAAATTTCTTTTTCCTGCAATTTAGCAATATAATTTCTTACCCCGAAAACCCCATCAAAGCATGCCGGCCATGTAGGAAAGTTTGTATTTGATAGCGCTGCACATAATATCATTTTATTAGAAACCATTTGTTTTATAATATTTTCTATCTTTTTTGCATCTATATAATTTGTTGTTCCAACACTCATATGCACAAGTTTTATCTTTTCTTTTAAGCACCATTCTAACGCCGCTTTGAATGAATCAATGCTACCTCTTTCCCCTGTTTCCATAATTTTTATAGAGATAAATTCTACCTCTGGGCAAAAATATTTGATGATACTATAACACTTATCGCCATGTGTTAGTTTATATCTCTTTCTAAACAGATTATCTTTTTTTTCAGAATTGCACAAAACAACTTTTTTATTCTCATCAACATAGTATTCATTCTCACTCAGAAACAGCCCCCCTGCTGTCCCGTCATCTATAATTACATATTTTCCATCGTTTTTTTTATTTTTCATATGCAAATAGTCTTGTTCAGCTTTTCTTTTTCGTCTACATACTTACATTATATCTATATTTCTTCTTTTTTCAATGTGCTTTTTGTACATATTTTCAGTTTTTATTCATTATAAATTCACATAAATATTTTTTTCACAAAAACATGTAATTTTTTTTATATAAATACGTATATTTATAGATATTTCTTTTCATATCAGTTCAACCCCCATATTTTCCACAACTCTCAACTTTTTCCACTAATATCCTATTTGTTCTTTCATTTCCATTCTTATCCCCTTCTATCTAGCAGATTCTTCCGCTCTCAACTTCAGAGAAAAAGCGGTCGGCGTGTGGGCGGCGGATGCGGTGGGAGGGGAGAAACGTGCCGGGGCGCGGGGCATTGAGTTGGGTGGGAGCGGAACCTGACGCGGACGGGACGGAACGGGGGA
>ERZ791834.1448-NODE-1448-length-10883-cov-19.0884_pt1 | contig 10883 bp, 9 predicted proteins | sample MGYA00510293_ERZ791834 | MGnify/ENA primary metagenome ERZ791834 (study PRJEB30046, sample SAMN00715253) | human gut metagenome | study: EMG produced TPA metagenomics assembly of the A metagenome-wide association study of gut microbiota in type 2...
TGCACACATACGCATTTTTTGTTCTTATTTTGCTTGTTCTAATCGCTCGACGGTTTGATAAGCTTGGTAGATCAGGAAGAGCCCTGTAGCATTCAAGACTGGAATCGCAATCGGCAACTCGGTCACGATTTGTGAGAAGGGTGAATTGCCAACAAAATGGAGTCCAAACCCAGCTACTAAGTATCCCCAGCCTGCTAGACGTAAATCCTTGCGTCCTCTGCTTGCTTGGACAATTAGGAAGAGCCCCAGCATGACAAGACCTGTGTAGACCCAGTGAGACATGGGCGCATTGGCCACACGACCGAGAATCCCTGACACCGTGTAAGAGAAACCTTCCGGCAGATCCTGACGGATATAGGCAAAGTCCTCGACGATCTGGAAACCAAGACCAGAGGCAATCGCCAAGAGGAAGATCGACTTGATGCGACGGACACTGAACAAATAGAGGACAAAGAAGATTGGAATCAACTTAAAGGGTTCCTCAAAGAGCGGCGCAGCGATGGCACTCTCGTACTGGTTCCAAAAGTCGCTATTTGGAGCGATCGCTTGAATCATGTCATGGAAATAGGTATTGGCAAAGCTAGACAACCAACCGGCAACAAAGCCCCCTCCTAATAAAGAAAAGAGAACCGGTACCCAAGACAACTTCCACTTCTTAGCAAAATGAAAGAGAGCCCAAACAGCAGGAAGCGCATAGACCAAAAGGATCAGGGTAGAAAGTCCCACAATCCCGTACTGACTACCAGACATCCAGCCTTCCGTCAGCGACTGGGTCTCATAGGCTAGGCCGATCGCTAGCAAGAGTAAATAGAGAAACAAAATCGATTTGCGTTTCATAAAAGACCTTTCTATTGTGAAATGAAAAAGGCTGGGATACCAGTCTTTTTCGTGTAGTATCATTGTAACAGGATCAGCTTAAAAAAACAATAAATGTGGATTAGTGAGAAAAATATAAAACGTAGATGGCGACAAATGGTTGACTAAATTTAGTTACTTAATCACCAACGCTCCATTTTCCTCCGTCGCCAAGAGCTTCTCATCTTTATCATATATTTTAAGTTTTATACTGCTTGGTGTGTTTTGAGTTGCATTGTATTGCTTTACTATTTCTTCTTTTAAATCAAAAAGCGTCTTACAATAATCTTTTGGATTTATATTTGCTAAAGATAGCATATTTTCTGATACAGAGAAGACAAGGATCACATACTCTTCATTATAATACACTTTCGCCATCTCAATTTCGCCATTGATTTGATTTTGAAGCATATAAGCAAATACTACATTAGGTTTTTCATTTCCAACCAATGAGGTAGGGGCTTGATTCATTCCTTTGACCACTGATTCTTTACTTTCCTTTGTAGAATCTTTTACATTCTGTTCAGTAGACTGCTCTTTTTTGTCTTCATTCTTCACTTCTTTTTGCGCGCACGATGACAGAAATAGCGAGAGAATGGTCATTGTTGCAAACATAGTTTTTTTCATAGATTTTCTCCTTTTATTTTTACAAGTAGAAAACGACCTGTAATTGACCAAAATTGCATAAGCTTCCTGTAAAAGATGTTCCAAACCTTTAATTTTATAACCTTATAACTAATTAGATCTTTAATAGTTTAAAAAATTATTATCTAATATTATTTTAGCATAATCACTCTTACTTCAGTACTGCAAGAATCTGACGAATCAAATCTGGATCCCCGTCTGGCAATGTCACAGTTTCAGCATGATCCAAGATCCCTTGGGTAAATTGCGTCATAAACTCTTCACTATTAAGCTCATCCGCAGACTGTTGCCAATGACTCGGAACAGGATAGATCGTTACCGTTCCATCACCGTTGGATGCATAAGTGATATTTCCTTCAGCTGAATATGAACCAAACAGATGACGCACATCTTTTGGATAATCAACGCCTAAGCCACCATTATAAATCTTTGTTCCAGCTGCACTATTTGAAATATTTAACTCTGATGGCACGTTCTTGATCACATAAGCCCAGACACGAGCAGCTTCAACCTGAGTAGCAGTGTAGCCTGGATAATCATTCTGGTCTGCCTTCTTCGAAGACTTGACCTCACCATCCGAGCGAGTATTCCACTTCTTGGCCTTACTCGTCTTTGTCGTACTACTGCTATCGTCCGTATCAGCTTGCTCCCGATCTTTCGGTTGCTCTTTCTTGCGATAGTAGAAATTATCATCATCACCATAAGCAGGTGACTGACCAGCCCAGATCCGATCCTTGGACTTATCCGAAGCATCGTCTTTGCCCGCTTTCTGACCTTTTGGAAGGAGCAAGAGACCGTAGCCTCCAACACCCGACTTAGCACTAACCGTCATCTCAGCAATCTGGTCCTTCTGCTTAAAGCTCGATGCATCAAGCTCAACATCCTCGCTGACCAAGCCCTTGTCATCAAAGACCAGCTCATTACCACGACCATCGATCCAAGTCCCCTTGATACTCGAGTAGTCCTTAGCCTTAATGGCTTTCAAATCCATACCAGACTGTTTCTTTTCCGAAGTGCTGGTCTGCTTGGTATCCGAACTCTTAGGCGACACCGTCCTCTGAGGACGACCACACGAAGCCAAGACCAAAGCAGAAAGCACAATTACCAAACCTTTTTTCATATCAATCTCCCTTCACATACCTACTATTTTAGAAAAATAAGAAAGGTGAGTCAAAGAAAAAGTGAAGGTGAGAATCAATTAATGACCTAAAAGTCTGTAAAATTATTATTTAATTTTCTCAAGAAAAAGAAGCTCAATGTAACGAGCTTCTATACCATCATCTTTTATTTTTCTTATTTTGGGATCATTCGAAACAACACAGCTCTAAAACAGCGTTTACCTTTTTCCTTTGTGGGTTTTTGTTTTGGGACCATTCGAAACAACACAGCTCTAAAACTGTCTGGAAAGTAGTCGTAGTCGCTGTTGGGTTTTGGGACCATTCGAAACAATACAGCTCTAAAACAATAGTGGTTAGGGAGTTAGCTCAAAAGGTGTTTTGGGACCATTCGAAACAACACAGCTCTAAAACTATAGAGAGGTAGGTAAAAGGGTGAAATAAGTTTTGGGACCATTCGAAACAACACAGCTCTAAAACATATCTTCAACGCACCGGCTCCCGTACCAAGTTTTGGGACCATTCGAAACAACACAGCTCTAAAACTTGTTGCGCTGTACGTTTTCAAACGTTGCAGTTTTGGGACCATTCGAAACAACACAGCTCTAAAACGCCATGCACGGGCAAAGAGATCTTGATTTCGTTTTGGGACCATTCGAAACAACACAGCTCTAAAACGTTCTAGTCGTGATTATTCCAAGTTATTTCGTTTTGGGACCATTCGAAACAACACAGCTCTAAAACAGGTCGTGGGAATCTATGTCAGAGTGGAGGGTTTTGGGACCATTCGAAACAACACAGCTCTAAAACAGGTCGTGGGAATCTATGTCAGAGTGGAGGGTTTTGGGACCATTCGAAACAACACAGCTCTAAAACGTCTGGACAGTACAAGACGACGAAGCCCGAGTTTTGGGACCATTCGAAACAACACAGCTCTAAAACGCTATCTTTTGGTATTGTGTACCCTGTTAAGTTTTGGGACCATTCGAAACAACACAGCTCTAAAACAAAAGCATCTTGTTTGTCAATGTACCCACCGTTTTGGGACCATTCGAAACAACACAGCTCTAAAACAAAAGCATCTTGTTTGTCAATGTACCCACCGTTTTGGGACCATTCGAAACAACACAGCTCTAAAACAATGATTTAGGGTTCATCATCAATTGATTAGTTTTGGGACCATTCGAAACAACACAGCTCTAAAACGAAATATGTGTTTTATGTGTTGACGGAATAGTTTTGGGACCATTCGAAACAACACAGCTCTAAAACAAACCGTAGGTTTCAAACGCTGTTTCGTTCGTTTTGGGACCATTCGAAACAACACAGCTCTAAAACCAGGTCTTGCGGGTGCTCGAGCTACTACTGGTTTTGGGACCATTCGAAACAACACAGCTCTAAAACGATGTCAGTGGTTATCTCTTGTGTCTTTGGGTTTTGGGACCATTCGAAACAACACAGCTCTAAAACCGGTCGAACTCACTTCTGAACAGACTTATGTTTTGGGACCATTCGAAACAACACAGCTCTAAAACATCATAAATCCTCCTCTTTCACCCAAACACGTTTTGGGACCATTCGAAACAACACAGCTCTAAAACAGAAAGTAAAAGAAACCTTACTGGATCGAAGTTTTGGGACCATTCGAAACAACACAGCTCTAAAACAGAAGTCTTGCATTGTTGGTCTAGTCAAAAGTTTTGGGACCATTCGAAACAACACAGCTCTAAAACATGTATATTTTGGCAGCGGTATCGTCTGGGGTTTTGGGACCATTCGAAACAACACAGCTCTAAAACCGACTGCGGGTGTTGGGTGAACGAAGATAAAGTTTTGGGACCATTCGAAACAACACAGCTCTAAAACGATGAACGCGAGTAAATTGACAACTATAGAGTTTTGGGACCATTCGAAACAACACAGCTCTAAAACGACACTAGCAAGTTATCTGATCAGATCAAAGTTTTGGGACCATTCGAAACAACACAGCTCTAAAACCACTGAGTTAGCAGTAGCGCAAGGGATGGAGTTTTGGGACCATTCGAAACAACACAGCTCTAAAACAGTGTCACACCGTCTGGTGTTGCGATCAGAGTTTTGGGACCATTCGAAACAACACAGCTCTAAAACCCACTTTATCACACGTTACCCGGTCAAGATGTTTTGGGACCATTCGAAACAACACAGCTCTAAAACCGGTGGGCACTACTGGAAAGTGGATAACTAGGTTTTGGGACCATTCGAAACAACACAGCTCTAAAACTTAACTTGGGGTGTAATCGCTGGTGGTGCTGTTTTGGGACCATTCGAAACAACACAGCTCTAAAACCAACAACCCAAGCAATCGCGCAAGCCGAAGGTTTTGGGACCATTCGAAACAACACAGCTCTAAAACGCACGTCACCCGCGCTGTTGAGGTTGCGAAGTTTTGGGACCATTCGAAACAACACAGCTCTAAAACGTCGAGTGTGTAGTTTTTCATAATCGTTAAGTTTTGGGACCATTCGAAACAACACAGCTCTAAAACTTGTTTTTCTTGCATTAATTCTCGGATTCTGTTTTGGGACCATTCGAAACAACACAGCTCTAAAACAGCTGATAGTAAGAATCAACGTAAACACCCGTTTTGGGACCATTCGAAACAACACAGCTCTAAAACCGTTAGGGTAAGTAAGTTCAAAAGTTGCGTGTTTTGGGACCATTCGAAACAACACAGCTCTAAAACCTCTTCGGTCGATATTATCATTCTTCCACCGTTTTGGGACCATTCGAAACAACACAGCTCTAAAACCTCGTAGAATGATTTTTCTTTCGAAATTTCGTAATCGCGCTATTCGTCCTAGCTAGACTTCAGTCCGTCTGAATCCCGTTATTACTGCTATTATAGCATATTTTCAGCATTTAAGAAATAATCTTTATCTAGTATAAATTGCGGAAAATTGTAGACTTGCCTTGGTTCTAAAAATAAGACAGATAATTGATTTAATCCAATATATTCTATTAAACTTTCAATTTCTTTCTCTGATAAGTAAGCAGCTACATTTATAAAAACAAGGAGTCTCTTTTTTGATAGATATTTGAAAACCTGTACAATTTCCATGCACTTTTCAAATACAGTATCGCTTATTGTTTCTACTTTAACACCTAATGCTTCGATCAACTCTAGGATAGTGATTTCATCATATTCTAGATCCAATTCATTTTCTAAACACTCATAAGCTAATAATTCAGTGATCGTCACAACTAATTTCTCTATCATTGACTTCACTTCTGGTTTTTCATTCAATTGATTTTCTAAATCCGCATGTATCAATTTTAGCATGGAAGTTGAATTTAAATTATAGCCTAAAATATCAGTTATTACCAGAAGTTCGGATTCTTTTAATGATATCAGACGAGAGTCAAATATCTTTAAATCACTATCACCATTGTATTGATAAAATTGCTTCACAAGGTCTGAAAATACTTGCTGATCTTCAAGGGCTAAGAAGGTAGCATTTGTTATTGTTATTGCCTCATCTAATATAGGGAAATTAATCTTCATCTGAAAATTCCTCTCCTAAAAATACTAAACGTGAATCTGAATTTGCTACACTTGTATCTCTTTCACCGCATAAATATATCATACGGGAAAACTGTTTTTCCGTAACTGTCAGCAATGTAATACTCCCTTTTTTAGGGTTATGGTTTTTTAATCGTTCAATCATTGCATTATTTGCTGAATTATTTAGCAACAACTTGCTATAAATGGAAAACTGATGCATTATAAATCCTTCATCAATCAGAAATTGCCTAAATTTACGGTAGGCTTTCTTCTCCTCTGCTGTTTCAACTGGCATATCAAACATTAAAATCATTCGCATATATCGATAACTCATATCCTAAACTCAGGAACTCCTTTCTCAGGATTATTTAATGACTGAATGACTTTCTTCGTATAATCACTGACAATATTCGTTAAGTACATTTCTTTATCATTATATTGAAAAGTATCTGAAAATATCGAGAATAATTCTCTTTTGATCTTTACAAATTCTGAGCCTCTATTTTCATATACAATACGATCAATAATTGGCCGAAACGGCTCCATAATATCACTTGCAAGGTTAAATTGATTAAACTGATTCGCATGCTTCAATCCTAACTGAGTCATACATCCTGATAACGCAATCTCACGCGCAAACATACTTAATAATAAAGTATAACCATAATCTAATGCAGCATTGATATCATTATCCAGTTCACGACTAAAATCATTCCCAAATAAGGTATTAAAATATATTCGTGCAGCATGTCCTTCTCGATTATTTGGATCAAAAATTTCTAACCCGTCATATAACTTTATGATAGATTGTGATTTTTCAAAAAAACTACAACATCCTAAATATATTGCTTGATTCAATATCTTTTGAGAAATGATGCTTGTCCACACAAAACCTTTAGTTTCTTCATTCCAAGAAATCTGTTTAGATAATTGTAAACTTGAATCATGGCGTCCATAATAAGGCATTAAATGGGCAGTTGGAAGTCTTTTATCATCACAAAAGACCACTAACACATTCTCATCAATAAGCCGTTTTACAAGCATGGTCGACAAAACTATATCAGTTGTTTCAAGAATTAAGATATCAATCTCGGACAGATGGATTAGTTCCGTCCGAGATGCATCTTTAAAAATTAAATGATTGTTTTTATAGGTTAATTTAGAATGAGTGTTTACTACTACTGTACGCCAGCCCATTACTCTGCTCCTAATTTGCTCAGGTCGATCCGAGTTTCATAAAGTCCTGTGATAGATTGATGGATGAGGGTAACTTTAAGAATTTCCGTAACAGTTAAGTAGCGTTTTCTTTCAATATCTTTTCCAAAGAATTTAAAGACTGCAGGGGCACCAAATGCAGTGAAGGTCAACAGATTGATAAATGAATTTGCAATCTCTTCCATATTAGTTTGTTCATTATCTATATATAAATTTTTAATTTTCTCTAGATTGGACTCTGCAAGTACATATTTTTGTGAAAACTCAGATACAAAATTTAATAAATCATTAAATTCACTATGATGTTGCTTGATATATTCCAAATGTTCTGGTTCGTCTTTTTTCTGAATTCTTTTAGCATGGTAAAGTAAGGTTATTAAATACGATGGAAGCACCATTTCATTTCCTTTTTGAAGTTCTTTGGCACTTGCCAGCATCCGTCTCCGCCCATTTTCAAGCTCAAACAAACTATACTTAGGTAACCGTATGATATTTTCTTCAACAACATTTTGATACCCTTTACCTTCAAGGAAAGCAACTGGATTTGCCTCAAATTTAACTCTTTCCATAATAGTGATGCCAATTAAAGACTTAACAGTTTTTAATTTTTTTGATTTTCCTTTTTCTACATCAGCAATTAATAGAATCGAATAAGCAATAACAGGGCTATCAAAACCACCATATCTCGTAGTATCTAATTGAATATTCTTAGTTTTTCTTGGAATTAGCTTATCAGAATTCCCTTTAGGTAATATAGATTCTTTAGAGAATCCTCCAGTTTGCTCCTCAGTTTTTTTAACAATATTCACTTGTGGACAAGAAAGTACTTTACGGACAATAGCAAAATCACGCTTTTTATTCCAAGCAATCTCGCCAGTATCTTTAGAGTATTCAACGTTTCCTCTCTGTATGATAGTGCCATCCGCATAATATACTTTATCTTTAAAGAAATTTAATAAATTTGAATAGAAGAAATACTTTTCTGTTGCTTTTTCAATTTCTTTAGGATCTTTGGTTCTTGAAATGTATCTCTTAAGATCGTACTTTTGGTAGTCACCATAGACAAATTCAGGCTCTAGTTTAGGATATTTCTTAAGAATAGCCTTAGCTACCACTGCATTTAAGTATGCATCATGTGCATGGTGGTAGTCATTGATTTCCCGTACCTTATATAATCCAAATTCTTTACGGAAGTTGGAAACTAGATTTGATTTCAAAGTGATGATTTTAACGCTACGAAGCTTTTGGTTTTTCTCATTCACTTCTGCATTGAAGCGATCATCTAAAATCTGTGCAACATGTTTTGTGATTTGTCGTGTTTCAACTAGTTGGCGTTTGATAAAACCAACTTTATCACGTTCATCTAATCCACCTCGTTCAGCCTTGGTTAAATTATTGAATTTACGTTCTGAAATCAATTTAGAATCTAATAATTGTTGCCAAAAACCTTTCATCTTTTCAACTATTTCAAGACTTGGAACATTATCGGATTTACCACGATTATCTTTTGAACTAGTTAAAACACGATTATCAAGAGAATCATCCTTTATAAAGGCCTGTGGAATGATGTGGTCAATATCATAGTTGCTCAATTGGTTGATATCAAGAGCTTCTCCAGTATACATATCTTTCCCATTTTGTAGATAGTAAAGGAAGAGACGGTCGTTTTGAAGTTGAATATTATCCGTTGGATGTTCTTTTAGAATATTACTTCCGAGTTCAGAAATAGCATCTGAGAGTGTCTTCAAGCGTTGTTGTGACTTACTTTTTCCTTTATTAGTAGTCTGATTTTCACGCGCCATTTCAATTACGACAGACTCCGGAGCATGGCCCATAACCTTGACAAGTTCATCAACAATTTTAATACTTTGTAAAATTCCCTTTTTAATGGCAGGACTTCCTGGAAGTTCTTGGACAACTTGCTTCACATCATTGGTCTCACCAACGACTTGTGCTTTTTGGATAGTTTCTTTGAAAGAAAGTCCATCATCATTAATTAACTGCATAAAGTTACGATTGCTGTAACCATCATCAATCAGATAATCAAGAATCGTTTTGCTGGTTTTTTTATCACGGATACCGTTAATCAGTTTAGCAGAAAGTTTTCCCCAACCAGTATAATGCCGACGAGTTAGTGCTTTGATCACTTTTTCATCAAAGATAGAATCATACTGATTAAGGCGTTGTTTAATCATCTCTCGATCTTCAAAGATTGTGAGAGTATGGACGATATTTTCAAAAATCTCTTCATTTTTAGGGTCATCCATAAACTCTTTATCTTTGATAATCTTGAGCAAATCATGATAAGTAGAAAGACTAGAGTTAAAATGTTTTTCAATTCCTTTTAGTTCGATTCCATCATAGCCATCAACATTGTGTAGATAATGAATGATGTCTTTTTCAGTTACTTTTCTTTTCTCTTTGAATAATTGATTGACAATTTGCTTCTTCTGTCCACTATCAAGAAATTGATAGTCTTTCATCCCTTCAGCAATGTATTTCACCTTTGTCAACTCATTATAAACTGTAAAAGTTTCATACAGAAGACTATGCTTAGGCAGAACTTTTTCTTCTGGCAAATACAGGTCATAGTTAGTCATTCTGTGGATGAAGTCTTAAGCAGAACTTGATTTATCAACCATCTCTTCAAAATTCCATGGTCGGATTGCTTCATCAGAGTTTCGAGTCAGCCAAGCGAAATCACTATTGCCACGTGCCAATGGGCCTACATAATAAGGAATACGGAATGTTAGGATCTGTTCAATTTTATCTTTGTTCTCCTTTAAGAATGGATAATATTCTCCTTGGTGCCGGAGAATGGCATTCATTTCTTGAAGATGAATTTGATGAGGAATTGAACCATTATCGAAAGTACGTTGTTTTCTCAAAAAATCTTCACGTTCAATTTTTTCAAGAAAATACTCTGCTCCTTCAATTTTAGAAATGAGATTTTTGATATATTTGTAAAATCCTTCTTGAGTAGTTTTTCCATCAATATATCCAGCATATCCATCTTTAGAATCATCTGAAAAAACTTCCGAATATTTTTCTGGAAGATTTCTTCTTACGAATTGTTTTAATGCTGAAAGATCATTTTGATGATTGTCATAACGTTCTATCATAGAAGCAGATAGTGGAGCCTTTGTCCCAGGATCTTTAACAGATAATATACCTGCTAGTAGTATGGCATCATAGAGTTTTTTAGCCACAACAAAAAGATCAGCATAAACGTCCCCAATTTGCCCCAACAAACTTTCCAAGTCCTCTTCATAAGTATCCTTAGAAAATTGTAGTGGAGCTTTTTCTTCTAAGTCAAAATGTTTCTTAAAATCAGCTTGATTCCCAACAATTAATTTTAAAAACTCAGAAAATAAACCCGTTGATTTTTCATCAGGAAATAGTTTTAGGACACGGTCTCTTTTAGCAGATTTACTAATCTTATCGGTAAAAATTTCTTCTACCTGTGCATTTCCTTTGCTAAGTGAACTTTCCTCAAAAGTGTTATCATA
>ERZ791834.1449-NODE-1449-length-10869-cov-4.08729_pt1 | contig 10869 bp, 8 predicted proteins | sample MGYA00510293_ERZ791834 | MGnify/ENA primary metagenome ERZ791834 (study PRJEB30046, sample SAMN00715253) | human gut metagenome | study: EMG produced TPA metagenomics assembly of the A metagenome-wide association study of gut microbiota in type 2...
AAGAGCACATGGCGCTGTATGAAGATATGAACCGCAAGGATGCGATGAAGCAGGTTGCGAAGGATCGCGGTGTCAGCAAAAGAGATATTTATCAGGCATTGTTAAAGTCAGAAAGTAACTAATAGCCTCTGGGGACAGTACATGTCCCCAGAGGCTCTTTTCTTTAATTATTCAATTTCACCGAGCAGATGGCGTGCAACATAGATGCCGCTTGCAGATGCATGGGATAGAGAGTGAGTAACACCGCTGCCGTCACCGATCACAAAGAGATTTTTGTGGCGAGTCTCAAGATGATTGTCGATCTGAACCTCCATGTTGTAAAATTTAACTTCGACACCATAGAGAAGTGTGTCATCGTTTGCAGTACCAGGAGCAATATTGTCAAGCGCATAGATCATTTCAATGATGCCGTCGAGAATACGCTTTGGCATTACAAGGCTTAAATCGCCTGGCGTAGCATCAAGAGTTGGTGTAAGGAAAGACTCTGCGATACGCTTAGGGTTACTTCTCTGACCGCGGATCAAATCACCAAAGCGCTGAACCATAACGCCGCCTCCAAGCATGTTAGACAGACGAGCTATACTCTCACCGTATTCATTGCTGTCCTTAAACGGTTCAGTGAAGTGTTTGGAAACAAGCAGTGCGAAGTTTGTATTCTTTGTGTGAAGGGCAGGATTTTCATAGCTGTGTCCGTTTACTGTGATAATACCATTTGTGTTTTCTGTAACTACAGCGCCCTTTGGATTCATGCAGAAGGTACGCACACGATCCTGATATTTTTCAGTCTGGTATACAATCTTACTTTCATAGAGCTCATCTGTGATCGGGGCAAATACCTCAGCAGGAAGCTCTACGCGAACACCAATGTCAACACGGCTTGAATTTGTTGGAATTTCAAGGTTATGGCAGATTTGCTCCATCCATTTGCTTCCACTTCGACCAACGGAGATAATACATTTCTCACATGTATATTTCTCGTTCTCTGTAATAATCTCATAGTCACCATTGTCCATGATTGCAACATTCTGAACTGGTGTCATGAAATAGAAACTAACCTTGTCTTTTAACAAATTATAAAGGTTACTGAGAACTTCATAGTTTTTGTCTGTTCCGAGATGACGGACAGATGCCTCAAGAAGGTGAAGGTTGTGCTGCAGACAGACACGTTTAAAGCTGGAATTTGCAGAAGAGTATAGGCGTGTGCCCTCGCCACCGTAGGCCATATTGATTTCATCAACATATTCCATAAGTTCCGTTGCTTTGTTTTTTCCGATGTACTCGTAAAGTGTGCCGCCAAATTCATTCGTAATATTATATTTTCCATCAGAGAAAGCACCGGCACCGCCAAAGCCATTCATGATAGCACAGGTTTTGCAGTGTATACATTTTGTTACGCGCTTGCCGTCAATTGGGCACTTTCTTTTCTCAAGACGATTTCCAGCCTCAAATACAGCGATTTTTAAATCAGGGCGTTTGGTTGCCAGTTCGTATGCGGAGAAAATACCGCCAGGACCGGCGCCGATAATAATAATATCGTAATGTTTCATAAAAACCTCATTTCCGCGCAAATAAGACTTTTTTTCACAGGGGAAAAATGATATAATGAAAAATAGGGTGAAACTTTTTGTCCCATAGTGAAGTGTGCGCTTGTATTATAATTTATTATAAGACAAGCTTAAATTGCCTGTCAAGCACTGAAAAGAGTCATATTATTAAGAATCTGGAAGAAAGTTATTGACAGAAAAGGCGATGCGTGATACTAATAAAAATGGAGATAGGTTACAATGGAGAGTCATTTGATGATTTTTCACAAAAAAATAGTTTGGCAAAACTGTCGAAAGGCAGTGACGCAAAGCTATAGGGACTGTAAAATGTCAGCCAGCTGCAGTTAAAAATTGCAGGGGAAACTCTGTGATTTTTTAGTATTAAGAAGTAATTGTCTAGAGATACAATAGAAAGAGGGAGTACTGGATGAGAAAAAATAAGGCATTATTGAAACGAGCCGCATCGTTGTTTACTGCTTTTGTTATGTTGGCAGGATCGGCAACTTATGCACAAGAAGAACAGACATCGCAGGAAGTACTAAGTCAGGAAATGTTGTCAGAATCATCTTCTGAGTTATCAGAGGAACTAGTTAATGGTACTGATCCCGAGATATTAGAACTGACATCAGAAACGATAACTGAAAGTATAGAAGAACAGACTCAGGAAGCAGAAAGCGAAAGTACACAAGAACAAACTCAGGAAGCAGAAAGCGAAAGTACACAAGAACAGACTCAGGAAACGGCAAGTGAAAGTATAGAAGAACAGACTAAGGAAGCAGAAAGCGAAAGTACACAAGAACAGACTCAGGAAACAGTAAATGAGAATTTGCCAGAACTGGTACAGGAGTCTAATAGTGAGGATGAGACAACTGAGTGCTCAACGGATGCATTTGTAGATTCAACTGATGAAGATATGGATTCTGATATTTATGAAATTGGAGATGAGTTTGTAAAGACATTTTCATTTGATATGATAGTAGACAGAAATCCAATTTATTTAGGAATGGCAGGAATCAGTACAGCAACTGGAAACTATTATGATCAGCTTGATGCAACATCTAAGCGTATCTATAATGCGATTTACGAAGCAAATAAAAGTAGTGCCAGTACAGCAAAGATGAAGTTGAAGCTGACAAGAATTTTTGAAAATCAGAAGGTAACAAAGGGAGCCAATGGTAAGGCTGTATATTCAGAAGAAACAAAGCAGGCAATTTTTGCATGGCTTGGCAGTTATGTAACTCCAGCATATTTAGCATTGACATATGATCATCCAGAGTTAGTATGGCTTTCAGGTGCAAAATATACTATTGGTTATAGCGTATATACACCGCTGTTCGAGTCAGGCGAAACAAGTATTATAACAGATCTTGAGCTTGCAGGAAGTACATTTACCATAACACCTACTAAGGATACTGGGGTACTTACAGGAAGTAAAGTAAATCCATTGTTTGATGGAACAAAATCACAGATTGATGCTATGCTTCCAGCAAATGCAACTACATATGATAAAGTAAAGGCAGTTCATGACAAGATTTGCAGTATGGTCAGCTATGAAAATAATACGCAAAATATTGGAAATCCGTATTATCAGACGCCATATAGTCTATATTATGATGCAGATGGTGATGGAAAGATTGAAACTGTTTGTGCTGGATATGCAAAGATGATGAAGCTCCAGTGCAATAAATATGGTATTCCATGTGTGCTTGTTACTGGTGTAACAGACAGTGGAGAATATCATATGTGGAATTATGTTCAAATGGAAAATGGCATATGGTACGCAGTGGATGCTACGTGGGATGATCAGTCTACCACTATGTACGACTTTTTCTTAGTAGGTTCAGAAACATACTCATCAGCAGCATTTGGAACAAAGAAATTTGGAAATACTCATATTCCAAGTGGAAAATGGACGACTAGTGCAGATTGTGTATTCTTGTATCCAGTCTTTAGTCAGACTGCATATGCAGGACAAAATACTGTTACCAGTAAAAATGGTCTTTTAAAGGATTCGGATGGGGTATGGCGCTATTATACTAATAATCAGGTTGACACAAGCTATACTGGTTTTGCAGCATCTGGAAGTGATCAGGTGTATTTAATCAATGGTGTGCAGAATACAAGCTATTCAGGTCTTATTTATAATGGTGGAAACTGGTACTATGTTCAAAAAGGTGTACGTAATACTGCATATTCAGGTTTGTCAGTTTATAATGGCAGCTGGTATTATGTGAAGGGTGGAACAGCAGATTGGAGTTATACTGGGTTAGCTCAGTATAATGGAGTATGGTATTATGTAAGACAAGGTTCAGTTGATTGGGAGTATACTGGTCTTTGTCAGTATGATACGATTTGGTTTTACATAAAAAATGGTGCGTTAGACTGGAACTATACAGGTCTTTGTCAGCACAGCGGAGTATGGTATTACATTACAAAGGGACAGGTCAACTGGAATTATACTGGAAGCTGCATATACAATGGTAAATCATATTATGTTGAAAAAGGTGTGTTGAATTGGAAATACAATTCAACAGCAGTTTACAGCAGTGCAAGCTATACAGTAGATTTGATGAATGTAGCGCTTAGTCAGGGTCAGGCTGAGGAAATAACTGTTGATGAAACAAATATTTATTCAGCTGATACAGAGCCAGAAAGTACACAGGCTGCAGAACAGGTGCAGGAATCTCATGAAGCAGAAGAATCAAATGATCCTGAGATGTTGGAAACTGAAGCACAGACACAAGAAAGTGTTTCACAGACAGAGGTTGCTGTACAAGAAGAATCGACAGTTCAATATAGCTTGTTAGAGCGTATTGAAGAGTATTTGATCAAGTTTATAACTTATATTGTAAAACTTGCAGCAGCTTATATTGGAATTACTTTATAAAGATTTAGTAAGCTTATAGAAAAACGATGACGCTTTTTAAGATATGCGTCATCGTTTTTTTGTGGCCTTTTTCTTATTTATTTTTATTAAGTCCAATCTGCTCTTTTAAGGAATTAAGGGCATCGGCATATTTTTTTGAAGTAAGCATTGGGTTTCCTTTTAAAAGGATAATCTTACGAAAATCCATACGCTTTGAGATAGCATTTTTCAGTTCACCTAAATAGGCAAAGCGTTCTTTGAGTCGAATAACATCGGCTGTTTTTTCCTTTGGAACAAGAGAGTAAAGCTTTTCGAGGTATTCAGAAACAGAAGTCTGAAATTCCTCAATACGAGAACTCTCCGGCTTTTTTATAGTGCCAATCTTATCGCGAAGCGTCTCGCTTACGGAATCAGTAAGTACAATAAAGCGTTCACGAAGCTTTTCTGCATCTGATTTTAGATTAGTAATAGATTCAAGAATCTGACGCAGATCCATAGCAGCATGGAAGGAGGAAGCAAAGTCGATGGCAAATACTATCGTGATTACAACAAGAGCACTAAAGCATACGTTTTGAGGAATCTTTTCCAACAAAGCTGATATGCGTGGATGAACGACGCGTATCAAAAGAAGTGTAAAAACACCCCATGCAAGCGAGGAGCTTAGGCAGATATGTCCCTGTATATTAAACTTTTTGTCACTGTAATCCCAGTAACGCACCTGAAAAAGTGTTTCCATAACGACACCGGTAACGTATTCAAGTATTGTGGCAGCAATAAGTCCAAGCAGAAAAATACCAATGTCGGACGATTGCACCGGGTAGGTGGCACAGAGCATGACTACAGCGCCGCTTCCATAGATCGGAAGCATTGGACCAGTTAAAAAACCTCGGTTCGTCAGCCGTTTTGTGAGAATAGATACATAGCTGGATTCCCAAATCCAGCCGACAAAGCTGTAGAAAAAGAAATACAGTAACAGATGAGCATAAGCAGTCATAAAAACAATCCTCGTTTCTGAATAATAAAACATAGGGCAGGTGTAATGTGAACGCCTGACTTGTAATGCTTAAAGTGTAAATGATGTTTCTTTTTATTGCAAGCATTTATAGCAAACACACGAAAGATAGTCAGGAAAATCGCAAACTGTATGATGTTCGAGTTTCCAAAATGAACCATCATCAAGAGAGATGGTATTGCTTTTACTAAAATCGTATGAGGAAGCTTTTGCATCAATACCTGTGCCTATGGCTTTTAAGAAGGCTTCTTTTGCTGTCCACAGGCGAAGAAACTCATGGTTTTGTATATCTCCTGAAGGAAGATTAGAAAGTGCATTAAGTTCATTTGGGTGAAAAACATGGTGTGAAAGGACAGTTTTATGAAGCTTTTCAATGTCACATCCAACAGGGGTGTCACTGACGGCAAGCATGACAAAGTCATTGCTGTGTGAGAGATTGAAAAAAGGCGCATTTGCTACACTGGGCTTTCCGGATGCATTGTAAGAGACGGTGAAGTGCTCTGGGTGCTTATGATAAATATATTTCCAAAGAAGAAGCCCGGCTGCTGCGCAGCGTTTTTGATCAGATTCCAAACGAAAAGAAAACAGCTGCTTTCTGCGCTGCGGCTGCAGCATGGAAAGCAGCTGTTCGTCAATTACGATGTCACGGATCAGTTGGTAATAGATCTGAACAGCCATAATCAATTATCTCCCAAAGTAAGCGTCAATACCGTTTGCAAGACCCTGTGCAATTACAGCCTGAAACTCAGGATTTGCCATCTTTTGGTCTTCCTCAGGGTTAGACATAAATCCCATTTCTACGATTGTGACAGGAATAGTACACCAGTTGATACCTGTCATATTATCATCCTGAAGAACTCCTTTGTTTGCAAGACCTGTTGTGGAGCAATAAAAAGAAAGCATCGTAGAAGCAAGTGTGTTGCTTGCAGATATTACATCAGCAGACAGATAAGAATTTGCTGATGATGGAGCATAGAACATAGCGCCATTTACAGAAGGATCATTGGAGCTGTTTGCATGGATGCGGACAAAGATTTCAGCGCCGCTTTCATTTGCATATACAGCACGCTCAGCATTGCTCATAGCGCAGTCATTTGTTGTACGGATCATTACAACCTGATAGCCACGGTTTAAAAGCTCTTGTTGGAGCATTTGAGAGACATCCAAGTTTAATTGATACTCGGCAAGACCAGTAGCTACGCCGCTCGTTCCAGTAGTAAGCTTAGCCTTCATTACAGAAGAGCCAGGACCGTTTGGTTCCTGTTCGCTGATGCCTGCCTGCTGATGACCTGCATCAATGCATACAATATGTCCGTTTGAAGAAGATGTGTTTGCATTTGATGTTTCGTTTGAGGCTGGCGCAGCAGATGCAGCGACATCTGCCGCTGCACCATCTACCTGATCTGGAGAAGATACAAGAAAATCTGCTTTTACATAGCCGTCCATTGTTGCACTGTGAATCTGAACCCATCCATTTTCTGCAAGAGCAAGGATTCGAACTTCCTCACCGCGATAAAGCTCCCCAATTTTATTGCCTTCAGTAGAAGGGTAATCGCGGATATTAAGGGAATCGGTATTTACATACCAAATGTCACCTACAGCAAGTTCTTTGGAAACGACAGGAACAGCATTGGATTCTTCGGTTGAAGCCTCAGTGCTTTCTTCAGTAGAAGCCTCAGTGGATGCCTCAGTAGATTCTTCTGTAGAAGCTTGTGTGGAAGGTTCTGTTTGCAGTTCAGTTTGTGTTTCTGTCACAGATGAGGTCTGTGCGTTTGGATTATAATATTCAGTTTCTTTTTTGCATCCTGCAAGTCCAGATAAAAGTACTGCAGAAAGTAAAAAAGCAGGAATGAAACGAGATTTTTTCATAATAAGTCCTCCTGATGCATAAGTTAATTTTATTGTACTTTGTTTCTAAAAAAAAAGCAAGAAAAAACACGGATTCATAAGGATTGAAAGGTTTTCTTAAGAATACTTGTAACAGCAGATAAAATGATGTAAAATAAAGCTGCAAAGAGCAAGAGACTTAGAGAACAGAAAGGTGTGTGGCTGAATATGGCAAGAGAGGATTATCAGAAGGCGCTGAAAAAGGGTGAGAGAAGCTATGCAAGATATCTGTCGGAAGGAAAATATCCGTATTTGCAGGTGCTTGAGGAGCTTTTGTCTCATACGGATGTGGTGGCAGAGGAAGATCTGGGAATTTGTTCCATTCCATCGGAAATGATTGTGGGAACCTTTACGGCAGGAAGACGTACTGCATTTGCACCGAACTTTATGCCGCTGCTCGATGATGAATCAGAGTTTGCAGCCAAGTGGCAGGCTCTTTATAATGCCCATTTGGAAGAGGGAATACATGATCCGATTAAGTGTTATGAGTTTATGAACCGCTACTATGTATTAGAGGGTAATAAGCGTGTCAGTGTATTAAAGTTTTGCGATGCACCTAGTGTGCAGGGTAATGTAACTCGTATTATTCCAAAGAGGACAGATGAGCCAGAGAACCGCCTGTACTTTGAGTTTCTGGCATTTTATAAGTGCTCTAAGGTTAATTACATTGTGTTAAGTAAGCTTGGAAGCTATAGGACTTTATTGGAAAAGCTTGGATTTGAAGTAGATTATAAATGGACAGATGATGACCGTATGGAGGTTCGTTCTTTGTATGTGCGCTTTGAAAAGGTGTATAAGGAAAAGGGAGGAGAACGACCGCCGATTCAGACAGCAGATGCCTTTTTGATGTATCTGGAGCTATATCCGTGTGATCCTCATCAGGAGGAAAAGCTACCATCTCAGATCAAATCAGAGCTTGCAAAGATGTGGGATGAGATTTTGCTTCAGGCAAAGGGAAATCCTTCTGAGATTAAGACAGAGCCACAGGAGGCACCAAAGAAAAATCTGTTTGATTATCTGTTGTCTCCAGGAACAAAGTATTTAAAGATTGCATTTGTACATGATAAAAATCCACAGGATTCTGCATGGATATATGGTCATGAACTTGGACGCATGTATCTTGAGGAACAATTTAAGGGAAAGGTTGAAACAATCTCTTATAATGATGTTTCACAGGGAGCAGAACTTGAAAATACACTTGATGATGCAATTGAAAAAAAATGCAACATTATATTTACAACAACGCCGCAGTTTCTTGAAGGCAGCATAAAGACAGCGATAAAAAATCCATCTGTCAAGATTTTAAATTGTTCTGTTGACACGAATCACCAGTGTATTCGTACCTACTATGCGCGTTTGTTTGAGGCAAAGTTTTTATCAGGACTTGTAGCAGGAGCATTGTGTAAAAATGGAAAGATTGGCTATATGGCTGATTATCCGATCTGCGGTATGATTGCCAATATAAATGCATTTGCGATTGGCGTGAAGATGGTTAATCCAAATGCAACGATTCAGCTGGAGTGGACGACAGTGCGCAGCAAACAGGAAATTCTTGAAGACTTTAAGGCAAATGAAGTAAATCTTGTATCATGTCTTGAGATGATTGTACCTAATTCACCGTCACGCTATTTTGGATTGGTCAATATAGAAAAGTATGAGCCGGAAAATCTGACAGCTGTGATATGGAACTGGGGTGCGCTTTATAAAAAGCTTGTCGAGACTGTGCAAAATGGTGCATGGGACAGTGCAGGCTCAGACGGTGTTGCACTTAATTACTGGTGGGGAATGTCAGCAGGTGTTGTTGATTTCATCTGCTCACCGAAGGTTCCGGTAAAAACAAGGCAGCTGGTTGAGTTTATGCAGCATCAAATTATGGAAGGTGGCTTTAGTCCGTTTTCAGGAGAGCTGTATTCACAGGATGGTATTGTACAAAGCGATGACAATCGTTCACTGACACCAGAAGAAATTATTAACATGAGATGGCTGGCCGATAATGTGAATGGCAGTCTGCCGCATTGGAACAAATTAAATGAGGATGCAAAGGCTGTAGTTGAGGTTCAGGGTGTAGATAATATAGAAGAGTAGAAAAAGCGGTTATGAATGCGCAGCGAAGTATGGCTGCGCTGGATTATGGCAGAGGTAGAGGTAGGAATGAGAATACTGGTAATTGCAGATATCGAGTCGAAGGCGCTGTGGGACTATTTTGATAAGTCGATGCTTGAAAATGTGGATCTGATTGTTTCGTGCGGAGACTTAAATCCCAAATATCTGTCCTTTCTGGCAACATTTACAAAGGCACCTGTGATTTATGTGAGGGGAAATCATGATGCAAAATATGAGATGACACCTCCTGATGGCTGTATCTGCATTGAAGATGATATTTTTGAGTTTCATGGTGTACGTTTGCTTGGTCTTGGGGGATCAATGCGCTACAAAGAGGGAAGTAACATGTTCACGGAAAAGGAGATGAAAAAGCGTGTGAATAAGATGCGTTTTAAGCTGCGAAAGAAAGATGGCTTTGACATTCTTGTTACGCATGCGCCGGCGTATCAGTTAAATGACGGTGATGACATTCCTCACAAGGGATTTCAGGTATTCAGGGACTTAATGGACTGTTATAAGCCACTTTTGTTTGTACATGGTCATGTGCATGCCAATTACGGAGGACGTTATAAAAGAGAGTGTAAGTATAATGAAACACGTGTAGTGAATGCATATGAGCGTTATTATATTGATATTGATGATGAAGTGATTGCGGAAAATCGAAAAAAAAGAGGTCCGAAGACCCCTTTAATCGGAAATTTATTTCCTAAATGATTTATCGTCGTCATCTGGTGACGAAGAATTTTTCTTTGCAAAAAACTGAAGAAGATAGATAACGATTGGGATAAAGAATGTACAGAATAAAGCACTGCATAAAAATCCCTGTGCAGTCGGGCTGTTAAAGAACGAAGCGATAAGTGCTGCGAGATAAAGTCCGACTAAAAGTATGATGCCTAAAATGGCAAGAACACGTTGTTTTTTTGTATATTTTGATTTCATCAAAAAGCTCCTAGTTTTATTCAAAGGTGATATTTGTCAGTTCAGGTGACTGAACACCATACACGATCATTCCAAAGGTGATATAAGAGCCTGCCGGGATGGTCGTGTTATAGTCTACTGGAATGAAAAGACGATTATTTCCAGAGCCGCCGATTTCACATGACCAGTATTCCTTTGGTGAAATTTCCTCATTCCATGTGATGCGAAAACGCCAGTTTGTTACATCAGAAGAAGATGTATTTGAAACAGTTACATCATAAGAGGCATACTGCATGGATGTATCAGCCCAGGTATCAGTAAGGCTTACAGAAACATTGCAGCCATTGCTAAAGCTCCAATAATCATCACTTGCGTAAAGTGTAGTAGGAGTGTCGACAGCCGCTGTTGGAGCGGCAGCTGCTTTGTCATAAATTGAAGCATTATTTTGCTGATTCTGTAAAAACCATTGTCCGGCAGGCGAGTAATCATCAAAAGTCCAGTCGGATAATGATGTGCACGAGGAACGAAGAAGAGCACAG
>ERZ791834.1452-NODE-1452-length-10853-cov-4.41841_pt1 | contig 10853 bp, 9 predicted proteins | sample MGYA00510293_ERZ791834 | MGnify/ENA primary metagenome ERZ791834 (study PRJEB30046, sample SAMN00715253) | human gut metagenome | study: EMG produced TPA metagenomics assembly of the A metagenome-wide association study of gut microbiota in type 2...
TCTCACTGGAACGCTTTGCCACTTCCGGAAGGATAGACCGATAATGTTCCATCTTATCCGCATTCATTCTTCCCCGCAGATTATCTTTGATAATCCGGTGAATCTGAAGATCCGGATATCTACGGATCGGAGAAGTAAAATGTGTATAATAATTAGCTGCCAGTCCAAAATGTCCATCATTCTCCACCGTATATTTTGCCTGCTTCATGGAACGTAATGCCAGTCGGCTGATCATTTCCTCTTCCGGAGTATCTTCTACTTTTGTAAGTAACTTTTGAATTTCTTTTGGTCTGATTTCATTTACACCTATATGCATAGAATATCCAAAATTATTGATAAATGTTGCCAGCGTACGGATCTTTTCTTCATCCGGTGTTTCATGGGACCGGTATAAAAATGGAAGTTCCTGCCAGTAACCGTCTTCTGCCACCGTCTCATTTGCCAGAAGCATAAAATCTTCAATGATCTTCGTCGCAACATTTCTGTCATATGGTCTGATATCGACCGGCTTTCCGTTCTCATCCAGAATCATCTTGGTCTCCGGAAAATCAAAATCAATCGAGCCTCGTTTCTTTCTTCTGGCTCTTAAAATACCGGAAAGCTCCTGCATCCGTTCAAACATCGGAATCAGTTCCCTGTATTCTTCTGTTTCAGCTTCATCATGATCAGTCAGGATCTTTTTCACACTGGTATAAGACATCCTGCGGTTCACATGGATTACCGTCTCGGCAATCTCGTGGGCAATCACTTCTCCTGACGGATCTACCGTCATAATGCAGCTCAATGCCAACCGGTCCTCACCTGCATTTAATGAACACATTCCGTTCGAAAGCGTATGTGGAAGCATCGGGATTACACGGTCTACGAGATAAACACTGGTTCCTCTTTCTAAAGCTTCTCTGTCAAGCGCACTATTCTCCTGCACATAATTTGTTACATCTGCAATATGCACACCCAGAATATAATTTTCACCGTCTTTTACCAGTGACACGGCATCATCCAGATCCTTTGCATCTTCCCCGTCGACCGTGACCATTTGCCAGTCGCGCAAGTCTTTTCTTCCATTCATATCCGCTTCACTGACCGGCTTTGCTACGCGTTCTGCCTGTCTTAACACTTTATCCGGAAATTCTACCGGAAGATCATACCCCTTTACGATTGACATAATATCCGTCCCAGGGTCATTCAGATGTCCGATGATCTCCACGATCTTTCCTTCCGGTTTTTTCCCATTTTCTCCATAAGAAGTCAGTTCCACTACAACTTTATGTCCGTCCACTGCTCCTCTTGATTTTTCAACCGGTACAAATATATCCTGATCCAGTCTCTGATTATCCGGAATTACAAATCCAAACTTTTTGCCCGGCTTCATACGATACAGTCCGACCACTTTCGAAAGTCCACGCTCCAGGATCTTCACAATCTTTCCTTCACGGCTTCTTCCCTCCGGCTCTTTTGTCAGCACAATCTCGACATGGTCTCCGTCGAACGCCCCACAGATATCATCTTCTCCGATAAATACATCTGCCGAACCATCTTCATCCAGTACAACAAAACCGAATCCCTTAAGGCTTGCACGAAACACACCGGTCAGACGCTTTGCATGTCCTTTACAGTACTTTCCTCTCTTGGAAAGATAAATCTTTCCTTCCTGTTCCAGTGATTCCAGTATCTGGCGCAGCTCATCCCTGTCTTCTTTTGCCACACGCAGAAGCATGGCCAGTTCCTTAAATTTCATCGGTGTATATAAATCGTCGCAGATCAGGTCATAGACGACTTTTTTTCTCTTATCAAATTTCTTACTCATATTCATATACTCTCCTGCATCGTTGAAAAAGGGACACCCCATACAGGAGTGTCCCTTTCATCTTCTAAAAATATGCTCTATCCTATGCAAATACTTTTAAATTCAACACTGCTGCCAGTACAATAAACAAAATCGCAAGGAATTTTGTAGACTTCACCAGTGCACCTTCCATAGAACGTCCCTTGTTCTGTCCCCAGTAAGTATCAGCGATACCACTAATGGCACCAAGCCCTGCTGACTTACCTTCCTGCATTAACACGACTATGGTTAATGCGATACAGTCTATTGCAAATATTATCATTAATACAATCTTTAAAATGTCCACTATTCACACCTCCTGCGGATAAACCACATTTATTTTATCACAGGGTTTCTTATAAGGCAAGTGAATCTTTCAACTCATCCGTCTTTTGTACAAATGGGTTCTGATACTCAGCCACATCTCCCAGTCTTTCTTCAATCCTCAGCAATTGATTATATTTTTCCACCCGTTCTGACCGGCATGGAGCCCCGGTCTTAATCTGCCCTGCCTCTGCCGCTACTGCAATATCTGCAATAAAGGTATCTGCAGTCTCTCCTGACCGGTGTGAGATCACAGTCTTATATCCTGCATTCTGCGCCATCTTCACTGCTTCAAAGCTTTCTGTCAAAGTCCCGATCTGATTTACCTTGATCAGTATCGCATTGGCTGCTTTTCTCCGTATTCCTTTTGCAAGCCTTCGGGTATTCGTCACGAACAGATCATCACCGACTAACTGTACCCGCTCTCCGAGCCTGTCTGTCAGAGTTTTCCATCCTTCCCAGTCATCTTCATCCAACGGATCTTCAATGGATACAACCGGATATTTTTCTATCATTTCCTCATAGTAATCAATCAGTTCTTCTGCTGAACGGACAATCTTGTACCCTTTTTTCTTCGCCTCACCGTCGAAAACATATTTCTTAAAATTCTTATCATACAATTCCGATGCAGCTACATCCAGTGCGATCGCAACTTCTTTTCCCGGCTGGTATCCTGCTTTCTCTACCGCTTTTACCATCAGGCGCAAAACCTCATCCGCATTATGAAGATCCGGTGCAAATCCACCTTCATCTCCCACTGCAGTACTATATTCCAGCTGTTTCAAAAGCTGTTTCAGTTCATGATATACTTCTGCACACATCTGAAGTCCATTCTTAAAATTTCCTGCACCTACAGGCATGATCATAAATTCCTGAATATCGATCGTATTGTCCGCATGTCTACCTCCGTTCATGATATTCATCATCGGAACCGGAAGTTTCTTTACATTCGTACCGCCAAGATACGAATACAGCGGCAGTCCAAGCGCCCCGGCCGCTGCTCTTGCAGTCGCAAGAGACACGCCAAGCATGGCATTGGCTCCGAGATTGGACTTGTTCTTTGTCCCGTCAAGCCTGATCATCGTCTGATCGACTGCCGCCTGATCCAACACGTTCATACCTATCACTTCTGGTGCAATCCTTGCATTAACATGATCTGCTGCCTGTTGTACGCCAAGCCCTCCGTACCGTTCTTCTTTATCCCGTAATTCCAGTGCTTCATACTTTCCGGTCGATGCACCGGATGGCACACTTGCCCGACCGCAGAATTCATCTCCTGCCAGCACTTCCACTTCTATCGTCGGATTTCCTCTTGAATCAAGTATTTCTCTTGCGTATACATCCGTAATGGGTAAATACTTATACATTATTTCTATCCTCCTCTTATGAAGGATAGTATGTTCCGATGCGGAATAAACCATTCAACCTTTAATACAGTTCTTTATAAATCTCTGCCATCTGCTGCCATGTCAGTTTTACATAACTCTGATTCAGAAGTCTCTGCTGTGTCTCTTCTACAGTCTTAGCAAAACTCTCGATCTCTTCTTCCTTCATTCCATATTCATGCAATGGTTTTCTTGCAATGATCTGATCCAAAAGTTTTCCGATCTCCACATATACCAAGTCTGCATCGCACTCTAAAACATTACTTAAGAAACTATTTAATTCCTTTATTCTTCCATCCGGATCTAATTCCTGATATTTTGCAAATACCGCTGTAAGGAACTGGTAATTTGCTTCTCCGTGTGTAACATGATAGACACCACTTAACGGATAAGACATGGCATGTACCGCTCCCGTTCCGGCATTGCCAAATGCAATTCCGGCAAGGTTACTTGCCGTCAGGAAGTCATCCAGCAGATTCATTCGGAATGCTTCTCCATGTTCTGCAATTTTACGGAAGCCTTCCATGATCATCTCCATTGCCTTCATACTGAACATCTGTGTATACAAAGTAGCTTTCGGAGACACATAAGATTCAATCGCATGGATAAATGCATCGATCGCACTCGTTGCAAAAAATGAATATGGAAGTCCTGTCAGCAATTCCGGAATCAATACCGCACGGTCTGCATAAATCTCGTCGACAGCAAGTCCCATCTTGGTATGCAGCTTTGTAAATTCTGCAATTGATACATTCGAGACCTCAGAACCCGCACCACACGTAGTTGGTACTGCGATCAACGTTTTTGCTCTCTTAAGCGGAACCTTTCTTCCAAAGATTTCTTCCGCACTATAATCTCCTGCGAGCACCAGGATCTTCGCCATATCGATAACTGCTCCTCCTCCGATTGCAATAATTCTGTCACAGTCTGTCTTACGGAAATCTGCCAGTAATGCATCGATCATCTCGTCCGTAGGCTCACCTTTTCCATATTTGCTTTTATATTCTACATGTGCCTCTAATCCAAGCGCTGCAAAATACGCCTCATACGTGCTTTTACTTGCAAGAATAAAGTCTTTCTTTCCTATATTATATTCTTCTGCAAAATCTTTTGCGTGCTCAAACTTCTGAACTTCCGCCTTCTGCCAAAAAAGTTTCATTTTTTCTTGTCCTCCCCGTCATTTTTCTGAATATTTTGTCTCTTAATAATATATCACCAATCCGTTGACTTTTCCATATATGAGCGTTACAATCATTGAGGATATAAAAATTTAATAATTACAAAAGGAAAACTGGGGAATTTTCAAATGAAAGAACATTTAAAAAACTTTACATTACTCACTGTCAGTACGTTGATCATGGCAGTGGGTATCTACTTTTTCAAGTTCGCCAACAACTTCACGTTTGGTGGTATCACCGGTTTTGCGGTACTCGTTGCCAAGTTCACTCCTCTTTCGGCCAGTGATTTTTCCTTCATTGCGAATATGCTCCTTCTGATCATAGGGCTTTTCGTTCTCGGAAAAAAATTTGCTGCACAGACTGCATACAGTAGTATCCTACTTTCTGTCACGCTGTCCGGACTGGAACGTATCTATCCAATGAGCCACCCGCTTACCAACGAACCATTGCTGGAACTGATCTTCGCGATTGTACTTCCTGCCATCGGTTCGGCAATCCTCTTTAATATCGGCGCATCCAGCGGGGGAACGGATGTTATTGCCATGATATTGAAGAAATACACCAGCGTTGACATCGGAAAAGGCTTGCTTGCTTCCGATATCTTATTCACAATCGCCGGTTTCTTCGTATTTGACATTAAGACGGGTCTTTATTCACTGCTCGGTCTTACGATGCGTTCGACACTGATCGACAGTCTGATTGAAAGTCTGAACCGCTCGAAGTATTTCCACGTGGTATGCAGCGAGCCGGAACCAATCTGTGAATTTATCAAAAATGACCTGAAACGAGGTGCAACAATCGTACTCGCACAGGGTGCCTTCACAGGCGATGACAAATATATCATCCTGACTGTACTTAGTCCAAATGAAGCAATCAAGCTTCGTAATTTCATAAAAGCTCATACAACTGGTGCATTCTTACTGATATCCAATACCAGCGAGATTATAGGAAAAGGGTTCCACTCTGTGTAGTGAAACCCTTTATTTTTTCTCCGTATTCTCAATGTCCAACAGATCCAGGATTGAATGTGACATCATATACTGATAAAATTCCATTGCATCTCCCGCCGAAATATTTTTGCTTTCCCAGATAAGCCAATATTTCAGTCCATTCACCAATGATATTGCATGAAATTCCAGAAATACCTTTTCGTCGACGTGTGGCATATTACTTAAGTGTTTTAACGGATGATGCTTTACCAAAATTTCTTCCATATGGAAAACCTGTCCATACAGCATCTCCTCAAAGGAATTCTGCCCTGTTACTTCAAATACCTTTTCGTAATAAGTCTTGTCTTCTCCAAATCTCTGGAACAAAAGCTGCAGAGACTCCATTACATGTTCCTGCTCCATAAGTTCTGAGACTTCTTTAAATACGTCTTCCCACAGAAGCCATTCCATCACTTCGTATTTGTCCTGAAAATAATTATAGAACGTCGGACGTATCACCCCTGCTGCATCTGTGATCATCTTGATCGTCAGTTTTTCAAATCCTTTTTTCGCCACCAGTTCTTTAAATTTTTCTCCTAATAGTGCTTTTGTTAATTCACTTTTGCGCTCCATCTCATCACCTTAATTTTTCTCAGATAACTTGTAGTAAATTATTATACCCCTGCTATCCGGCAAAATCTACCGTCAAATTGCTCCATTTTTTACGTATAATAATGGAGAATTACGTCGAAACTGGCAAGTAAAAGGAGTGCTCCCCCGACCCAGTATGCACGTCTGTTTTCTTTCAGTCCCAGTCTGTATCCTGCAAATATACCGATTACCGCTTCCAGAACCGTTACCGGGAATAACACCAATGACTCTTCGATCATGGCTGTATCCAGGAATCCAAGTCCCATTCCGACAAAGAATGCATCGACACTCGTTACCAGTGCAAGAAGCGTTGTTTTCTTCCATTCGATCTCATCTTTTCTGCGTTCCAACACCTTCTTTTTACGGATTCCTTTGAGGATCATATAGATGCCAAGTGCCGCAAAGATCAGCACTGTTAGACCTTCCCATCTGTCAGCCACCGTCTTCGTTCTGGTAATAGACAGTAACGGCAGCAATGTGATCAGGTTTCCAAGTACCAGTACCCCAAGCTGGATACCGCCAAACAGAACGCTTAAGAGGACCAGATTCTTCCATCTGATCTTTGAAAATCCGGCTCCCATATAGGCCGCCGCCACAAATACATCGATCGATAATCCAACGGATACGATTAACAGTTCCATCGTTGACAATTGCATCACCTTCTTTCTTTTCTCCTATTTTAGCCTATTTAGAATCGTTTTTGAAGAAACAAATGCTATATAGATACCGAAATCGTACTACATTTTCCTCTATTTGTATAAAAACCAAATATACTCGATATATAAATATGATATATAGTAACTCCCGTAACTCTTTTATTCCTGAATACTTTGGTATCTAAAAAACGGGAAAGCTACGCTCTTACGTAACCTTCCCGCCTTCTGCGACATATATCATATCAACTTTAGGATGTGTCTCTTATATTATATCCCGATTAGTGATGGAATAAACGGATTCCTGTAAATGACATCACCATACCATATTTATTGCATGTTGCGATTACATTATCATCCCGAACAGATCCTCCCGGCTGCGCAATGTATTTTACACCACTCTTATGCGCACGCTCAATGTTATCCCCAAATGGGAAGAACGCATCTGACCCAAGTGCAACATCGGACAGTTTATCCAGCCATTCTCTCTTTGCTTCTCTTGTAAACACTTCCGGTTTCTCTTTGAAGATTGCCGGCCATGCATCGTCTGCAAGCACGTCCATGTAATCGTCTCCCATATAGAGATCGATCGCATTGTCTCTGTCTGCACGTCTGATTCCATCTACGAATGGAAGATTCATAACCTGCGGTGACTGTCTGAGCCACCAGTTATCTGCTTTGCCTCCTGCAAGACGTGTACAATGGATTCTGGACTGCTGTCCTGCACCGATACCGATTGCCTGTCCGTCTTTTACGAAACATACAGAGTTGGACTGTGTATATTTTAATGTAATCATAGAGATTGCCAGATCAATTTTCGCCTGCTCTGTCAGTTTTTTGTTCTCTGTCACGATATTTGAGAAGAAATCATCGTCAATCTTTAATTCATTTCTTCCCTGCTCAAATGTAACACCGAATACCTGCTTGTGTTCGATCGGAGCCGGTACATAATCTGGATCGATCTGGATTACATTGTAGTTTCCTTTTTTCTTTGCTTTTAAGATTTCCAGCGCTTCCGGTTCATATCCAGGAGCGATCACACCATCGGATACTTCACGTTTGATCAGTTTGGCAGTATCCACGTCACATACATCAGACAGAGAAATAAAATCTCCGAAAGAAGACATACGGTCTGCGCCTCTTGCTCTTGCGTATGCAGATGCAAGCGGAGATAATTCTCCGAGATCATCTACCCAGTAGATCTTTGCAAGCGTATCACTCAGTGGAAGTCCGACTGCGGCACCTGCAGGAGATACATGCTTGAATGATGTAGCTGCCGGAAGTCCGGTTGCTTTCTTTAACTCACTTACAAGCTGCCATCCGTTAAATGCATCCAGGAAATTGATATATCCCGGTCTTCCATTCAGAACCTTGATTGGCAGTTCACTTCCGTCTTCCATATAGATTCTGGAAGGTTTCTGGTTCGGATTACATCCATATTTCAGTTCTAATTCGTTCATATCTCTTCTCCTTATCAATTCCTCTTACTGGTTCTTATTGATGATCTTTGTCTCATATGTACCTGTCGCGATATCAATATAGCGTACGAATAATGATACTTTGTTGTCCGCATTCAGGCTGTTCCATAAGCTGTCGGCAAATGCGTCCATATCATCCGGAATTGCGATCAGTTTTGGTTCTCCTTCAAAGCTCGGAAGTGGGTTGCCGTCACATTTGTATGTATGAATAAAATGTCCCTCTCCTGCTACCGGATTCTCATATGCAAATGTATAGCGGTTGCAGCTTTCCGGATTACCATTGTTGCTCTTTAAGATTGACATTGCGTAGTTAAAAGTTCCGTTTTCAATATGCATAACACCTGAAATCCTAGGTGTATAGTTCGGTCCGTCCGGTTCAAATTCACGGCTTCTGAGTGACTGTTCAAATGTAAGTTGTTTATCCATGCCCTCGTAGATAGTATCCGTCTGATCTCCGTTGGTTACGATCGTCTTGTTGCCAAGTACACGTACCGGTGCATAGATGATCAGGCTTGGATCTGTCAGCTTTGATGGATCAAATGCCTGTGTGCGGATGCCTTCCCCTTCTTCTACAAACACACGGTTACGGCTATTCTCACTTCTTCCCATAATGAAGTAAGCAGTTACTGCTTTTGTCCCATCTGCACTCTTTCCTATAATAATGCCACGTCCCGGGTAAGAATTGCCCTGCAGTTCCTTCTCGATTGATAACATTTCCATGAATACATCTCCTTTTCGTTTGTGTTTTTGAACGTTTCTATCCTTATTATATATAAAACCGTCTTATTTTTCCACCCCTTTTTATAAGTATAATTAAAAATTCTCGTTTTTTTATAAGTACAATTTAAGTTTTGAATCTTTTATCGTTATTTATGATACTTTTTTCCTTTTTGTCAAAAAAACGACAATATACGATTAATGTCGCATTTGCTTGAATCTGGAAATCAAAAGTTTTAAGATAAGGTAACTGCATAGAGAATATAATGCAGTAAGATGAGGAGGTAACATTATGAATGTTGTAGACACAATCAAAAACGCCGCCTTTGCTTCCGCTATTCAGGCAGCACTTAAGTACATGGATAAAGATCCTGAAACAAATATTCCAAAAGTCATGAGCATTGTTGACAAGGCTGCTCCGGAAGGCTGGTATGCAGGTCAGCGTAATGCGATCCGCCAGGGAATCGCCGAAAAGGGAAACTGGTATGAACTTGCTACAAAAGTATGGGAATTGGATCCGGAAGTACGAAAAACTTTCTTTACAAACTTTATCGTTAATGCTTCTTTGAAAGGTTCTGCCCTTCAGAAGGAAACTGAGGAAAAAGAAGACTGCAATGTTCCTTGGGCGATTTTATTAGATCCGACTTCAGCCTGCAATCTGCACTGTACCGGATGCTGGGCCGCTGAATACGGACACAAACTGAATCTTTCTCTTGAAACAATCGATGATATCATAACACAGGGAAAGAAACTTGGTACATATATGTATATCTATACCGGCGGAGAACCTATGGTACGAAAAAAAGATATTATTACGATCTGTGAACGTCATCCTGACTGCGAATTCTTATCTTTCACAAATGGTACATTGATCGATGAAGAGTTCTGTCAGGAAATGTTAAGAGTTAAGAATTTCGTTCCTGCAATCAGTCTGGAAGGATTCGAGACGGCCAATGACGGACGGCGTGGTCCGGGTGTATTTGAAAAAGTAAAGCATGCCATGCAGTTATTAAAGGATCATAATCTTCCATTCGGTATCTCTACCTGCTACACAAGCGCAAACTACAAAGATATCACAAGTGAAGAATTCTATGACATGATCATTGAAGCAGGTGCATTGTTCATCTGGTTCTTCCATTATATGCCTGTTGGAAATGATGCTGCTCCGGAACTCATGCCGAATCCGGAACAACGAAAAGCTGTATACGAACGTATTCGTGCGTTCAGAAGTTCCAAACCAATCTTTAGCCTTGACTTCCAGAACGATGCCGAATATATCGGTGGATGTATCGCAGGCGGTCGCTATTACCTGCATATCAATGCAGCGGGAGATGTAGATCCTTGCGTATTCATTCATTATTCAAATGCAAATATTCATGAAGTCAGTCTTCTGGATGCATTAAAGAGTCCGATCTTCCAGGCATACAGAAAAGGACAGCCATTCAATGACAATATGCTGCGCCCATGTCCAATGCTTGAGAATCCGGAATGCTTACCAAAGATGGTAAAAGAGACCGGTGCCCACTCTACCGACCCTCAGTCACCGGAAGATGTACAGCATCTCTGCGATAAATGCAAACCTTATGCCGAAGCCTGGACCAAAATGGCAGATAAGCTTTGGGATGAGAGACTGGAAGCAAAAAAGTAAATGTAATTGGAATTTAATTGGGATTTAATTCAGGAAGGCTGTGGATACCCGAACCGGAATAAAGC
>ERZ791834.1458-NODE-1458-length-10801-cov-3.96985_pt1 | contig 10801 bp, 10 predicted proteins | sample MGYA00510293_ERZ791834 | MGnify/ENA primary metagenome ERZ791834 (study PRJEB30046, sample SAMN00715253) | human gut metagenome | study: EMG produced TPA metagenomics assembly of the A metagenome-wide association study of gut microbiota in type 2...
CATTTAAGGCAACTGGAACACCTTCTTCAAAACGAACAGTCACTACTTCTGGTTTCACTTCAACATTTTCATCCCAGAATGCCACGCCCATAATTGGTTTCACAATTTTAATGCCTGTGCTTAATTCTTCTAAGTCTTTCGCTTCGTGTGTCGCACCTAACATATTAGAGTCAGTTGAATAGGCTTTTTCTACTGACATTTTGTAGTCAAAACCATTTGCAATTAAGAATTGTGACATTTCAAAACGACCGCCCAACTCATCGATGAATTGTTGATCTAACCATGGTTTGTAAATTTTTAAATTTGGGTTGGTTAATAAACCATAACGATAAAAACGTTCAATATCGTTACCTTTGAAAGTTGAGCCATCCCCCCAGATATTCACATCATCTTCTTTCATTGCTGCAACAAGCATCGTACCCGTTACCGCACGACCAAGAGGTGTGGTGTTGAAATAGGTTGCACCACCAGTAGAAATATGGAATGCACCACATTGAATAGCGGCAATCCCTTCATGGGCTAACTGCGCACGACAATCCACTAAACGCGCATTTTCCGCACCATATTCCATCGCTTTTTTGGGAATGGCATTGTAATCATCTTCATCGGGTTGACCTAAGTTTGCTGTATAAGCATAAGGTACGGCACCTTTTTGGCGCATCCAAAGTAATGCCGCACTGGTATCTAGCCCGCCAGAAAAAGCGATACCCACTTTTTGACCTTTAGGTAAATGTTGCAGAATCGTATTTGACATATTTTATTTCCTTCATTGTGGTTATGGTGAGTGAGTCTTTAAAAAGTGCGGTCAAAAATCACTGCGCTTTTCTAACATATCATCGGGATTTGGATAACGATAAGTGAAGCCTAAATCTCGACAAATTTTATCTGCCGTAATGATTCGTTCCGGATCCGAATCACTACATTCAAATTGTGGTATGGATAAATCATAAAATACCGCTGCTTTTGTGTAATATTCTGCTCGAGTAGGATGAACTGGTGCGCAAAGATGGTAAACTCGTAATCCATTTGGATTCATGAGTAAGGCTGTAATAGCTTGAATGCAATCCTCAAGATGCACCAAATTAACAGGCGAATTACCCTGCTTTAAATTGTGTTTCCCAGCTAAGAATTTAACCGGATGGCGTTGTTTACCAATTAATCCTGCAAGCCGAAGAATATCGCAATGAGATATTTCTGATTGGAATAAACACTGCTCGGCTTGTATCAGTGTTTTACCAATTTCTGTTTCAGCTGAAAGTTGAGAACTTTCATCAAATTGCCCCGAGATATCAGGAAAAACAGAAGTTGAACTGGTAAAAATCAAGTGCTGTACACCTTGTTTCTTTGCTTGATTAGCTAAAAAAGCAAGATGTTCACAATATTGTTGAGAAGAAAAACGGCTAGGTGGTAAGGTGATAATGAGAGCATCTACATTAAAAAGAGTGCAAATATGGTCTGGTAAATGCTTCATTTCGTCAGAAAGCGAAAAAGGATAAGTTTCAATGCCTAGCTGATGCAATTTTTGAGCATCCTCAGGGGATTGTTTTGATCCTTTTACACACCAACCAAGCTCTTTTAAGTGCAGTGCCAGCGGTAAACCTAACCAACCTAAACCAACTATCGCAACAGATTTCATTTTCTTTTATTCACAAATTTTATCCGCAAAAATCCCTGCTATTCTAAAGTATAGCAGGGAGATTGTTAATGTTATTTTGTTAATAAATCCAACGCCTCTTGGTATTTAGCAACTGTTTTTTCAATCACTTCTTTTGGTACTTTAGGCGCTGGCGGTTGTTTATTCCAACCACTTTGCTCTAACCAATCTCTTACAAATTGCTTATCAAACGAGGGCGGATTTGTTCCTTCTTTATAAGTGTCAACTGACCAAAAACGACTAGAATCTGGTGTTAATACCTCATCCATTAAAGTGAGTGTGCCATTTTCATCTAAACCGAATTCAAATTTAGTATCACAAATAATAATCCCTTTAGTGAGCGCATATTTTGCTGCCTCAGTATAAAGTGCAATGGCTTTTTCTCTCACTTGTGCCGCTAATTCTGAACCAATAGCTTTTTCACATTCCTCATAGCTAATATTAATATCGTGATTACCCACTTCTTCTTTGCTTGATGGCGTAAAAATTGGTTCAGGTAATTTACTTGCCTCAACTAATCCTTCTGGTAATTTCAAACCACAAATGGTCCCCGTTTGCTTATAATCTTTTAGTCCGCTACCCGTTAAATAACCACGTACGATAGACTCAATTTTAATTGGATTCAAACGTTTACAAACTACTGCGCGATCTTTTACTAAATCAGCTTCTTCTTTTGGTAACACATCATAAACTGAATCACCAGTAAAATGATTCGGCATAATATGAGCTAACTTATTGAACCAGAAATTGGAAATTTGAGTCAGAATTTCACCCTTGCGTGGAATTGGATCATCTAAAATCACATCAAATGCAGACAAACGGTCACTGGCGACCATTAACATTCGTTTATCATCGATCTCATAAAGATCACGCACTTTTCCCGAATAGATTTTTTTTAGACTAAGTTGTGTCATTGCTTGCACCTTTAATTATAAGAATAAAAAATCGGTGGATATTGTACCGCACTTTTAGCGCAAACGTTTGCTTTTTTTTGTAAAATAAACGCGAATAAAAAAACAGGCTACAAAGCCTGTTTTTTGTATATCACTTGTCGTCTTATCGCCAAATTGCCCCTTTGGTTTTTGCACCACGGGTATTGATATTCGTTTTGATTGCACCTTTTAAATTGGCGCCAGTAAGATCTGCACCTGCTAAGTTAGAATTGGTTAAATTAGCACCTTTTAAGTTAGCTTTATGAAAGTTAGCCCCACTTAAATTTGTATTTGTGAAATCAGCCCCTTGTAAATTTGCATTGCTAAAGTTTGCATTAGCAAGATCTGAATTGGTAAATGATTGCCCTGCTAAATCTTGACCTGAGAAATCTTGTCCACCTAAAGCAGCATTAACTTTATCTGAAGATGAACTGCCACTAGAGATATATGTTGTTTCACCGTTGTGAGTAATAACGGTGCCATTTACGACCGCACTTTTTTTGCCCGAGATAGTTTGTACTGACTCGCCACCATCTGTCGCACTATTAACAATTCTACCATTTACTGTCACTGATTGATTATTATCAGTTTGTGCATAGCTTGATAATGCGGCAAAACCAAATAATGTGACAGCTAATTTTGAATAAACGTGTTTCATGTTTACCTTCCTTCATGTTTACTTTAAATAAATTAACGACTTGGTTCTAAATTTAGTAACCCTTCTAATGGATCATCTTCCTGCAGGGTTGCTATAGCTTTTGTGGCTTTTTCTGTATCAAAGCCAGCAATATTATTTTCAGTTTTAACTGTATGTGTACGATGCGCATCCTGTTGAACTACGACAGGACTTGGAAGCATATTTGACATTCTTTGCATCCACATACTATTAATATTGCCACCCGTTGTTCTTCTTGATAACAAAATCGGCAATACTTTTTGTGCTTCTGCACTGCCTTGCTCCGCAGCTAATTGGTATAAACGAATTGCTTCACCAAAATTCACTACTACTCCCACACCTTTATGAAAGCGAACTGCTAAATCGTAGCTCGCTCCAGCATCTCCAGCTTGAGAGCGTTCTCTTAATTCACCAATCACGCCTGTATTTGGTGGTGAAGAAACAGTCTTAGGCACTGTTTGAATGGCTGGCTCAGATTGACGATTTGAGATAACGCGCTGATTTTGTCTTGCAGCAGAGCTTCCTAAACTAATCGCTTTTTCATTCCATCGCTGGGCTAATGCATAATTTCCTTTTTGGAAATGGAGGTTAGCCAAGGCATTAGCCGCGACATAATCCCCCATCACCGCAGCATCATTAACCAATCGTTCAGCCTTTGCATTAAATTGACTTAAACCTTTTTGGTATTTTTCTAATAGGCCTTGCAAATATATTGCTCGGGCATATTTTAGCGAAGAAACTTGCGCTAAATATTGATTAGCTCTTGCAAAATCTCTCGGTAAATTACCACTAAATAGCAAATAGGCATTCGCCATTAACGCCTTTGGATTATTTTGCAAGACAAAATGTTCGAATTCGTCATAAGCATTTTGATAATCCTTATTACGGTAACTTTCATAAGCAAATGCCAGAGAAAATCCCGTATTTTGCTCCTGCTGAACTGCTGGACTCTTCGGCTCAATCGGTTTATTAATCACTCTTTGATCATATGAAATCGGCATCCCTGCCAGTACGGCATAAACAAATAATTTAGATGTTGAATATTTTTTTGACATATCGACCTCCAGGATTATTTGTTTACTTCACTTGATAACTAACTGTTTTGATACCTTTTAAATCATCGCCAAAGATTGTTTTTAATTGTTCAGATAAGGCATTAATATCCTTCACTTTAAGCGGATTAAATGCATCACCGAAGTTAGTTTGAAGCTTATCGGCCACACTATAATATGAGGCCATACACATCACACTTTCTTTACCTTTTTCATTTAAACTTAAAGTAAATGCATCAGAACCTGGAATTTTCAGCGAATTATTTTTAGAGGTTATACTCTCTCCTTGAACGGGATTTGGATAAACCTGAGTAATACTTTTAGATGCATCTTGGTAGAAACACGCTAAATAAGTTGAATCTCTATCTACATTAACATCCAACTCTAATGTATCACCACGACGGTATGATGATTTATTTAAATTAATCCCTACATTAATTGGTGCATCTTTATCAGAATTTAATACGGGATATCCATCTCGAGGCTGATCTTCTTTATCATCGGATGGTTCTAATCCTACTTTTTTAAAGTTACCATTTGCATCTGTTTTTACATAATTTTTCATTAAGCGTTCATAGCTTTCGAAATTAATGAAACCAGAAGGGGTTGCTTTATTATCTTTTTGGAATGCAGATAGTGCCTCACGGAATTCTTTTGAACTCTTACCATCGACTTTACCACTGTAATAACCTAAGTTTTTCAAGCCAGTTTGGAAGAATTTCACTTTACTACTATCTCCCATTCCACCATACCAATCTAATAATTCACGTTGGAATTCAGGATGAGCTTGATCAAGTGATAAACATTGCCAGTAAGGGACTTTGGTTAATTTACCTACTAACTCTATCGTACCTAAATCAACAAGGGTTCGCATTGAGCCACCTAATCCTTGGGAAAGGGCTCGCTCTAAAGAAAACTGAATACCTGTTTTCTTAATTTTAGCTCCAGCATCTAACCCTAGACCTTTACCTGCAGCTACAATTTCATTAGATGAATCAATACCAGGATAAAGCGTACGGGTTAAAAAATCCCCCATATGTAACTCTAGACCCAGTGCAGTTGTCATCAAATCACCTGAAATACCAACTTCACCATCTTCAGCATAAGAAAGTCCTAAGTTATTAGACTTACGTAATACATTTTGATCCACATAAGATACTGCCCCTGAAATATAAAGTTGAGGCGCCGGAATTTGCATACTTCCCGTTGGTAATAAAAGATTTGTTAACGTCTGAACGGTATCTTGCTTTAAAGGATCGATTTCAAAATCAGCGACTTTAAATGCTCCACTGGTTTTTGACATTTGTGATAATGCAGTCATAATCATTTCACTTGCTGCCACACCAGCTTTCGTTGATGGGTCTTTAATTGTTTTCACTGCAATAACTGTTTCACTCACATTACTTTGACGTAATAAATCGTCCATACAGTTTAAACTATCACTAAAACTTGATATTGATCTAACAGGTTCTACTGCTGGGAGGTTATGAGTCGTTGTTGAGCCAATATATGGTCTATCTTCCTTTAGATTTGTAGCAGATAAAGAACACCCAACTAGATTAGAAATCAAAACATAAGAAATAAGAGTTCTAGAAAATTTCATAAGATACCTTAAGTTATTATTAATTATTTACAGACATTAATTACATCGCCTTTAACAACGACAACATTATTATTCTTATTTTTAGGACCATATCGACCAGAACTAGCGCCTTTTTGAGCAGCAACATTTCCAATATTTGTAGAACAATTTTTAGAACGTCCTCCAAAAGCGCTGCCACCTGAAGTATTACTATACTGAGAAACACTATCCTCAGCCTCATTTTCCATTTCTATACCCATGCCAATTCTTGACCATTTTTGGGCCTGAACTTCATGTACTTTCGCTTTATCTAACGGGCCTAAACCTTTTCTTGGTACAAGTTCACCATTTCCAGCAAAAGCACTAAGAGATAAAAAACATGAAATCCCAAATAGCATCAATATATTAAAAACTTTCATGACTTTGTCCCCAACAGAATTTTAAAATATATAAAAAATTGGTTATTGGATAACCAATAACCAATTTATTTATGACTATTCGCTGCTATTAGAACTTAAGTTTTGTACAGACGTACTTCCACCAACCGCGGTGTTAGCTACTGCACCTTGAATATTAGTGGTTTGTACGTTGTTACCACCAATAGTTACTTTACCGTGGTTAGATGAAATGTTTTGGGTTGCTTTACTACCGCCAACTGCCGTATTAGCTACTGCACCTTGAATATTAGTGGTTTGCGAGTTGTTACCACCAATTTTCACTGCAGCATTAGTAGATAAGGCTAAACTTGCTGCAAAGATTGCTGCTGCACTAACTTTAACTAAGTTTTTCATTGTTTTTCCTCTTTAAAAGAAATTGAGCATTACTATGCTTATTAAAATTAATGATTATTTAATATAATCATGAGTTCTGCGCTAAAAATTACTCATCTTTAACAACAGAACCGATATTCACTTCAGATTTACCACCTGAAGAAGAATTTACAATTGAACCAACACTAACTGATTGATTGTGGCTTCCACCATCATTTACTGATGACCCAATATTAATGCTGGCTTTACCGCTACCAGATGCCTTATTTACTAAGGAGCCATTCACAACAACATTTTGGGTATTATTGCCAACGTTTTTACCAACAGCCGAACCAACATTAATCATTGCTTTACCACTGCCAGAAGAAGAGTTATCTACCGCTCCACTAACAGTCACATTTTGCGTGCTCCCATAAACAAATGTTGATGCTGAACACAAACCAAATGCAATAAGCAATAATCGTTTAAAACAAAAAGTTGTTTTATTCATTTTTACCTCAAGATTCCTCAATGAGAAAATATTATTCAATCCATGATTGAAAACTGAAATCGGTATATTCCAGTCGCAATTAAGCTAGCACATCAAAATAGTGCGAACTCATCGGACCAATTATTTATGAACTATAAAAAACAGAACATGTCGCAAATTATTAACTATTAGTTAATAATTTATTTTAATTTGAAATAAAACACTCAGTTAAATAAGATACCTATAAATAGGTGCTACAATTTTTTGAGAATCACTATTACCATATGAAAGGTTTTAGATATTAATTAATACATATAAATAGAATTAAACAATCATAGTGTTTATAAAACAACCAACGCAAACGCTTGCAAAAGGTTAAAAAATAAGCGATTTAAATTGTTATTTTTGAGCTAACTCATGACAAAATTGCTATTTCCCTAATTTAATTTGAGCTCAATCTGAAAATCAGCGACAATACACCATTATTTAAAACAGAAGAAACAAGACAAATGAGTTATCCATTAGAAGAAGTGAATAAACGTCGCACATTTGCGATTATTTCCCACCCTGACGCGGGTAAAACCACCATCACCGAAAAAGTATTGTTATACGGCAATGCCATTCAAAAAGCGGGCTCAGTAAAAGGTAAAGGCTCTGCACAGCATGCAAAATCTGACTGGATGGAAATGGAAAAACAACGTGGTATTTCCATTACAACTTCCGTGATGCAATTCCCTTACAATGAGTGCTTAGTGAATTTATTGGATACGCCGGGGCATGAGGATTTCTCGGAAGATACCTACCGCACTTTGACGGCTGTGGATAGCTGCTTAATGGTTATCGACTCAGCAAAAGGGGTTGAGGAACGTACCATTAAATTAATGGAAGTGACCCGTTTACGCGATACGCCAATTATCACTTTTATGAATAAACTCGACCGTGATATCCGCGATCCGATGGAATTATTAGATGAAGTGGAAAGCGTATTAAAAATCCATTGTGCGCCGATCACTTGGCCAATTGGTTGCGGCAAATTGTTTAAAGGTGTTTATCATTTATATAAAGATGAAACCTATCTTTATCAAAGTGGCCAAGGCTCAACTATTCAAGAAGTGCGTATAGTAAAAGGCTTAAATAGTCCAGAATTAGACGCTGCCGTAGGCGATGACTTAGCCCAACAACTGCGTGATGAATTAGAGCTAGTAAAAGGTGCAAGTAATGAATTTGATTTGGATTTATTCTTAAGTGGTGAATTGACGCCAGTCTTTTTTGGTACTGCATTAGGTAACTTCGGTGTCGATCATTTCTTAGATGGTTTAACTGAATGGGCACCTGCACCACAAGCTCGTCAAGCTGATACCCGTAAGGTTTCAGCAGAAGAAGAAAAATTCACTGGTTTCGTGTTTAAAATCCAAGCCAATATGGATCCAAAACACCGCGACCGTGTGGCGTTCCTACGCGTAGTTTCTGGCAAATATGAAAAAGGGATGAAACTTAAACACGTGCGTATTGGTAAGGATGTGGTTATTTCCGATGCGCTCACCTTTATGGCGGGGGATCGTACCCATGCTGATGAGGCCTATGCTGGCGATATTATCGGTCTTCATAATCACGGTACGATTCAAATTGGCGATACCTTTACACAAGGCGAAGAGCTTAAATTTACCGGTATTCCAAACTTTGCCCCTGAATTATTCCGTCGCATTCGTTTGAAAGATCCTCTTAAACAAAAACAATTGTTGAAAGGCTTAGTACAACTTTCTGAAGAAGGTGCTGTGCAAGTATTCCGTCCATTAAGTAACAATGATTTAATTGTTGGTGCTGTGGGTGTGTTGCAGTTTGATGTGGTCGTTTCTCGTTTGAAATCAGAATATAACGTAGAAGCTATTTACGAAACGGTCAACGTTGCAACAGCTCGTTGGGTGGAATGTGCGGATAACAAAAAATTTGAAGAGTTCAAACGTAAAAATGAGCAAAACCTGGCATTAGATGGTGGGGATAATCTTACTTACATTGCACCAACTATGGTAAACCTAAACCTTGCACAAGAACGTTATCCTGATGTAACCTTCTTTAAAACAAGGGAACATTAATTCACTATTTTCTCTCATTAATAAAAGGAAAAATCATGAAAAAATTGATGCTTATCAGTACAGCAGCATTACTACTTTCAGGCTGTGTAAACACTGAGCTATCAAATGCAGGAAAAGCTTATAATCCACAAACTGATGCACGTATCCGTCTATACGGACAAAATGGTCGCTATACCGAGATGGAAGTAAAACAGGATGGAAAAACAGAAAAAGTAAATGTTGGTGGTGGATTAGGGCAATCCTTCGGCTCAATGCTTTACCTTAAAGGTAATGAATCACTAGGGATGCCAGATAGCGAAGCGAGTAAAAAACCAAGTCAATTCAATAACATTGGTTCAAGTACCTTCTTTAAAGAGTTTGTTATCCCTGCGGGTGCTGAAATCACTCTAAAAAGTGAAATAGTAACCCCAGATAATACTTATACCGATTATGCAAAAGGTATTAAATATACACAACTAGGTTACAGCTGTTCTGGTAAAAAACTCACATTCACGCCTCAGGCAGGAAAAGATTATGAAGCATTACCTGCGGCATCAACAGCTCAATGTAATTTAACTTTAGTAGAATTAAAGTAATCAATATGAAAGGTCACCGCAAGGTGGCTTTTCTTTTATATAAAGACATTAAAATTTATAGCAAATAACAACTGACGGATAGAACAAAGCGCGGTTAAATTTAATCGCATTTTTTATATAAAAGAAATAGAGAAAATAAGATGGCTGGGGTACTAGGATTCGAACCTAGGGATGCCGAGATCAAAACCCGGTGCCTTACCGCTTGGCGATACCCCAACTACTATTTGACTGCAAGCTGATAAATGGTGCGGGACGAGGGACTTGAACCCACACACCTCTCGGCGCCAGAACCTAAATCTGGTGCGTCTACCAATTTCGCCAGTCCCGCAAATTTGGTGGCTACAGCGAGATTCGAACTTGCGACCCCAACATTATGAGTGTTGTGCTCTAACCAACTGAGCTATGTAGCCATCATTTGCTTTACCTTATCGGCTTTGCGGGGCGTATTATCCTGATTTGACCTATTCTCGTCAATCATTTTTTTGCAAAAAACGGATTTTTTGATTTAGTTGATTATAAATAAAACGCTTTTGCTATTTTTTGTTCACATCAAGAACCGAGATCATTCCAACAAAACGCTTCCAATGTAAGGTGTTGAATTGCCCCGGAATGTACCAATTAGATATTGTTCCATCAAGATATAAAGCATCATGGCAACCAATTTTTAATAAACCTTGACTCAAGGTATAAAGATTAGGTTCACCTTTTATCGTCATCAAGAAAAGTAATTCATTTTGTTTCGTCAAACATACTGCATTACGCTTATGATAGCTTTCTAGGCTTGCTCGAAATTGTGGATTCATTTTTCCATGAATAATTAACATCGGGCCTGATTGCAAGGCAAAGTCTGGCTTGAGTTTACTTTTCTGATACGCGGCGGTTGTTAAAATATAGGGTTTATTTCCAGCAATGGCGAATACCCCATTAGGCTGTACATGAAAATTACCTTTACCTGATTTTGTATTTAATGCATTGAGCTCTTTTCCATGCTCAATCCA
>ERZ791834.1460-NODE-1460-length-10792-cov-2.56552_pt1 | contig 10792 bp, 7 predicted proteins | sample MGYA00510293_ERZ791834 | MGnify/ENA primary metagenome ERZ791834 (study PRJEB30046, sample SAMN00715253) | human gut metagenome | study: EMG produced TPA metagenomics assembly of the A metagenome-wide association study of gut microbiota in type 2...
CGTATAATAAGAAATAACATAACAGGAGCCTGCGGAGTTTGGTCCGGCGACGAAACCATTACACCGAAGAGCTTTCGTAGCATGACGCGTGAACTGTAACAATAAAGGAGAAAAAACAAATGAGAACATTATATTTAGATTGTGGAATGGGTGCAGCAGGTGATATGCTGACAGCAGCACTTTCAGAGCTTCTGCCTGATCAGGATGCATTTTTTGAAAAAATGAATGCACTTGGAATCCCGGGAGTTCATTTTGAAAAAGAAAAAACTCAAAAATGCGGTATTACAGGAACACACAGTAAGGTAACAGTAAATGGTGAGGAAGAGGAAAGCCTTGATGTGCATCATCATGATCACGATCATCATCATGACCATGAAGACCATCACCACGACCATGACCACGATCATGCGCATGGTGCACATCATCACCACAGCAGCCTGCATGATATTGAGCATATCGTAAGAGATCATCTGCCGGTATCAGATCACGTAAAGGATGATATAATGGCAGTTTATCAGCTGATTGCTCAGGCTGAAAGTGCAGCACATGGTGTACCAGTTGATCAAATTCATTTTCACGAAGTAGGAACTATGCATGCCGTTGCTGATATTACAGCAGTCTGTATGCTTATGGAGGAGCTTTCTGTTGATCAGGTGATTGTATCACCAGTTCATGTTGGAAGCGGAAAAGTACGCTGTGCACATGGTATTTTGCCAGTACCAGCACCAGCAACTGCCTATATTTTAAAGGATGTGCCGATTTATGGCGGAAGGATTCAGGGAGAGCTTTGTACACCGACAGGAGCTGCGCTTTTGAAGCATTTTGCAACCAAATTTGGTGATATGCCAGTTATGAAGACAAAGGCAATCGGCTATGGAATGGGCAAGAAGGATTTTGAGGTTGCAAATTGTGTCCGTGCGATGTTAGGAGAGACAGCAGATGATGTTAGCCGTGTATCCGAGCTTTGCTGCAACATAGATGATATGACTGCAGAGGAAATTGGCTTTGCAACAGAGACAATTTTAGCAGCAGGTGCTCTGGAAGTATTTACTGTCTCCACAGGAATGAAAAAATCCAGACCAGGCATTTTACTTGAGGTGATGTGCCGTGAGGAAGACCGCGACCGCATGATAGAACTTATATTTTTGCATACAACTACGCTTGGTGTTAGAGAACAGTTTTCAAGACGCTATACTATGACACGCTCTATAAAGACAATAAAGACTCCATATGGTGATGTGCGAAAGAAAGTTTCGACAGGCTATGGTACTTCACATGAAAAGTATGAGTATGAAGATTTGGCATCAATTGCAAGAAAGCAGGGAATATCCATTCGCGAAGCAAGGCAGACTGCAAGTGACTTTGATAAATAAAAAAGCTGATTAGAATTTTTATTTACAAAAAAGGAGAATGATATGAGAAAAAAACATGTAAGAAATTTAACGGCAGGCTGTGCTGCGTTTATGGCGGCAGCATTTGTAGTTTCAGCAGGCTTTTCAAAAACAGCATTTGCAGACGAAGCAGACAAAACTACACTTGTATATGGAAGCACTGACTATACACGCATTAACCCGGCAATGGATGAGCACTGCGAAATAAATGTGCTGTTATTTGATGGTCTTACTGATCATGATGGTGATAATCAAATTATTCCGCGTCTGGCAAAGAGCTGGGAGTATGATGAGGAGAATTTAACATACACGTTTCATCTTGAGGAAGGTGTCAAGTGGCATGATGGTGAGCCTTTTACAGCAGAGGATGTAAAATTTACATTTGAAGCAATTATGGATCCGGCAAATGAATCAGAGAATGCACCTGATTATGAGGATATAGAGAGCATTGAGGTGATTGACGAACATACGGTAGCTTTTCATCTTTCTAACGTTAATACCGCTTTTTTGGAATATATGACAAAACCTGTTATGCCAAAGCATCTGTTAGAGGGTGAAGATTGGCAGACATCTGACTTTTTCCGTGCACCAGTTGGAACAGGACCATATAAGTTTGTAAGCTGGGATGCAGGACAGACTATTACAATGGAAAAGAATGAGGAGTATTTTGCCGGTGCAGCTAATATTGATACAATTGTATTTAAGATTGTGACAGATGATAATGCAAAGGCAATGCAGCTATTAAGCGGCGAGCTTGATTTGGCGCAGATTACACCAAAGGAAGAATCACTTTTTGCTGATAATGACGAATTTAAAGTGTACGATATGACAACTTCTGACTACAGGGGCATTCTCTACAACTTTAATAACGAGTATTGGCAGGAAAATGCCGATCTGATCCCGGCAATCAATTATGCGATTGACCGTCAGGCAATCCTTGATGCAGTGCTGTTAGATAAGGGTGAAGTGGCATATGGTCCTCTGCAGCGAAATAAATATAACAATGAAAATGTGGAGCACTACGATTATAACTTAGAAAAGTCGGCAGAGATTTTTGAGGCAGCAGGATGCACACAAGATGCAGATGGCTACTGGTGCAGAAACAAAGAGAGAATTAGCTTTACAATTAACGCGACACCAGGTGATCAGGTGCGCATTGATATGGCGCAGATTGCAGCACAGCAGCTTCGCGAGGCAGGACTTGATGTAAAAGCAGATGTACCGGCAGGAGGAATCGACTGGGCAGGACAGGAGTGCTGCATCATTGGATGGGGATCTCCGTTTGATGCAGATGATCATACATACAAGGTATTTGGTACAGATAAGGGAGCGAACTATTCTGGATATTCAAATGCACTTGTAGATGAATACTTAACACAGGCACGTCAGACAGAGGATGAAAACGAGCGTAAGGAGGCTTATGCAAAGTTCCAGGAAGCATTAGCAGAGACACCAGCTTACACATTCTTCTGCTATATTGATGCGCTTTACGCAGCAGAGAATACGATTCAGGGAATAGATGAAGATACTGTATTAGGTCATCACGGTGTAGGCATTTTCTGGAATATCTGTGACTGGACAATTGAAAATCAGTAACAAAACGAAAGGAAATGAGCGATGAAGAACAAATGGCTTAGTGTGCTTTTCAAAAAGATCGCTGCATTTTTTATCAGCATATTGGCGCTGTCTGCCATTGTGTTTTTCTTATCACGAATTACGCCGATTGATCCGCTGCAGTCGTACTATGGTGAGCGCGTAGAGAAAATGAGTGAAGAACAAAAGGACAGTGCCAGAGAACGTCTTGGATTAAATGATCCGATTCCGGTACAATATGTACGCTGGCTTAAGCTGGCGCTGTCCGGTGATTTTGGAATTTCCTACAAATATAAGCAGGACGTTACTATTGTGATTAAAGAACGTATCCAAAATACACTCGTTTTAGGCTTATTAAGCTACGTGATTTTATTTATTGGAGCATTGCTGTTAGGATTTTTATGTGCTTGGAATGAAAATAAACTTGCAGACAGACTTATTGTGCGTCTTGGAACGATTACAAGCTGCATTCCAGAATTTTGGATGGCGCTCATGCTGATTTTTGTGTTTAGCGTATTGCTAGGTTGGCTCCCGGCAAGCGGTGCATATTCAATTGGAGGAGGCGGCTTACTTGACAGGCTGCGTCATCTTGTGCTGCCATTAATTGCCTCAGTGGCTGGTCATTTGTGGTATTTTGCCTATATGGTGCGAAATATGCTATGCGAAGAAACACGTTCAGAATATATCGTGCTTGCACGGGCAAAGGGAACAAAAGACAGCACAATCTTATTTCGTCACTGCCTAAAAAATGTGCTGCCAGCTTATATTAGTCTTATGGCAGTTTCGGTAGCGCATATTCTTGGCGGTACTTATTTGGTAGAGGCAGTATTTGGCTATCCGGGAATTGGTATGCTTACGTATGAGAGTGCCAAAACATCTGATTACAACATGCTTATGGTACTATGCCTTTTAACAGGAGTGGTGATGATAGCAGCAAACACGATTGCAGAGCTAGTGAACGCAAGGCTAAATCCATATATGGCGCAGGAGGGAAAATGAGTTCTGAAAAACATATAACGAAGAGAAAAAAAGTACCGTTTCTTTCCTTTGTGCTGCTTGGTATTTTGATTATGGGATGTGTGTTTGCACCATTTTTTTGCAAAGATGCGTCCTATATGGATCTTATGAACTGCAGCCGCGCACCGGGGCGTGACTTTTTCTTTGGAACAGATACTATGGGACGTGATCTGTTTTCGTGTATTTGGCATGGCGGACGTGTTTCTCTTACCATTGGCTTTTTATCTGCTGCGATATCAGCTGCTATTGCAGTTTTGTATGGCACAGCAAGTGCACTGTCACCTGCATGGCTAGATAGGCTTTTGATGCGTCTTGTAGACGTGCTTCTTTCTGTTCCATCGCTTCTGCTTGTCTTATTTGTGCAGGCGGTATTTGGAAAAAATATTATAGGAATGAGTGCAGCGATAGGACTTTGCGGATGGTTTTCAATGGCAAAAATCGTGCGCACACAGGCAAAAACAGTAAAAGAAAGCGGCTTTGTCACGGCATCACAGTGCATGGGCGGCGGTTTTTTTCATGTGCTTTACTGGCATCTTGCTCCAAATTTTCTTCCATCCATTTTATTTATGATTATTATGAGTGTGCGAACAGCGATAGCTGAAGAATCAACACTTAGCTTTCTGGGGCTTGGCCTTCCAATAGAGACAATCTCGTGGGGAAGTATGCTCGCACTTGCCCAGAATGCCTTTGTTATGCGCGCGTGGTGGATGATTTGGATTCCAGGCCTTTTTTTAATACTTCTTTTTTTATGCCTCACCGAGATAGGAAGCTGGTGCCAAGAGCGCATGAACCATAAAAAAAGGCAGATGTAAAAAATTTTACTTGCATTTTCCACTTTCGTGTGCTATAGTAATGAACCATAAGAAACGCATTGAAGGAGACTCTATCTCAACGATCTTGACAGGAAGAGGGCGTCACCGACTGAGAGCGCCGTCATGAGGGACTGGGTGTGGGAACGCTCCGGAGCGGGCATTCTGAGCGTTTGCAATAAGCAGACAGGTAGGTTTGCACGTTGGTTTACGTTATAACCATAGAGTGATCCAGATATGGATTGAATGCGGGTGGTACCGCGGAACGAAGATGTTTCGCCCCGGAGACTGTAATAAGTTACAGTTTCCGGGGTTTTTTGTATAATGCAGCAACTTGAAAAGCAAGTTAGCGAATCCGAATGTTTTTAGAATTGCGAGAGTTACGGAGTAATTCGTAAGCATTATAATAAATAAAAGTACCAGCATCAACCATGGAGACTCGTATTTTGGCTGAAAAGAAAGGACAACATGGAATTTATCAGTGGAATCAGCAAGAAAGAGTATGTAAGCATCAAGGAACTGGCACAGGGAAGCTGTGATGGAAAGACCGTCCGCATGGAGGGCATGGTTCATGCCGTAAGAGATATGGGCGATGTGCGCTTTGTCATTTTGAGAAAGGCAGAGGGACTCGTTCAGTGTGTCTACGAGGAAAAAACAGCAGGCTTTGCACTTGGCGAACTCAAGGATGAGAGCGCAGTGCGCGTAGCAGGTGTTGTCTATGAGGAGGCAAGGGCGCCATTTGGAAGGGAACTTCGACTGACTGAAGTGACCGTTTTATCTGAGCCTTCTGCTGCAATGCCGTTGCCTGTCAGCAAATGGAAACTGAATACTTCACTGGAAGCAAAATTAAACTACCGTCCACTGTCCCTTAGAAACCTTCAAGAGCGAGCAAAGTTTCGTATTCAGGAGGGCATCGCAAGAGGGTTCCGCGAGTTTTTAACAACTCAGGGCTTTACGGAAATCCGTACCCCAAAGATCGGAGCCAAGGGAGCAGAGGGCGGTTCTAACGTATTTAAGCTTGATTATTTCCACCGTCCGGCAGTGCTCGCACAGAGCCCGCAGTTCTACAAGCAGATGATGGTCGGCGTATTTGACCGCGTGTTTGAGACCGGACCGGTATTCCGTGCAGAAAAGCACAATACAAAGCGCCATTTAAACGAATATACGAGTCTTGATTTTGAGATGGGATTTATCGATAGCTTCGAAGACATCATGGCAATGGAAACTGGATTTTTACAGTACACAATGGAGCTGTTGAAAAAGGATTATGCAAGAGAGATTGAAATGCTAGGCATCACACTTCCAAAGGTAGATGAGATTCCGCAGGTTCGTTTCGACGAGGCCAAGCGCTTAGTATCCGAAAAGTATCACAGACAGATCAGAAACCCATATGATCTAGAGCCAGAGGAAGAGGCACTGATTGGTCGTTACTTTGAGGAAGAGTACAAAGCCGATTTCGTATTTGTCACCCATTATCCAAGCAAAAAGCGCCCGTTCTATGCAATGGACGATCCAGACGACAAGAACTTCACCCAGAGCTTCGACCTGTTGTTCAAGGGACTTGAGGTGACAACAGGTGGTCAGCGTATTCATGAATATCAGATGCTTCTAGATAAAATCGAGGCAAAAGGCATGACAACCGAAGGAATGGAGCAGTATTTAGATATCTTTAAGCATGGCATGCCGCCGCACGGAGGACTTGGAATCGGACTCGAGCGTTTGACAATGAAACTGATCGGAGAAGATAACGTGCGCGAGCCCTGCCTATTCCCAAGAGATCTCTCCCGTCTGGAGCCGTAAAATTAGACAAACCCCGAGGTGCAAGTGTTTCACGAGGCGATGCCGTGTAGCGAAGCCGTAAGGCGAAGCGATTTTGGCTCGCCGACGAAATCACTTGACCGAGTGGGTTTTCGTAACTTAGAATGTTATAAAGAAGAAAGGAACAATTCGATGGCGAACAAGATTGATGACGAAACGATCGACTATGTCGGCATTTTAGCAAAGCTTGAACTTTCCCCAGAGGAAAAAGAGCAGGCAAAAAAGGATATGTCCGACATGCTTGACTATATTGATATGCTTGGCGAACTAGACACCTCCAATGTAGAGCCAATGAGCCACGCATTCCCAGTTTTTAATGTATTCCGTGAGGATGTTGTGACAAATGGGGATGGAAGTGAGGACACACTCGCAAATGCGCCAGCTCAGAAAAATAGCGCATTTAAGGTTCCAAAGACCGTGTAAAAAAGCTGAAAAAAGTTAGGTCTTAAAAGGCTGATATAACAGGAGAGATCTCAATGAATATTCAAAAGTTGACAGCGGTTTCGCTGGGTAAAAAGATAAAAGAAAAAGAATTATCTGTGCGTGAAGCGTTAGAAGCATCTTTTGCACAGATTGATCAGACAGAATCACAGTATCATGCATATGTGACAATTGACAGAGAGGGTGCATACAGACAGGCAGATGCTGTTCAGGAAAAAATTGATAAGGGTGAGCTGACTGGCCCACTTGCAGGTGTACCGGTAGCGATCAAGGATAACATGTGCACAAAGGGACTGCTCACCACCTGTAGCTCAAAGATTTTGGAAAATTATATTCCAACTTATACGGCCACAGCAATTGAAAATCTGATAAACGCTGGATGTGTTGTAATTGGAAAGACCAACATGGATGAGTTTGCGATGGGAAGCACAACCGAAACTTCATACTTTGGTGTGACGAAAAACCCACACAATCCAGAGCATGTTCCAGGTGGTTCTTCAGGTGGAAGTGCAGCGGCAGTTGCATCAAATGAGTGTTATTTTGCACTTGGTTCCGATACAGGCGGCTCAATCCGTCAGCCATCTGCATTCTGTGGTATCACTGGTATGAAGCCAACCTACGGAACAGTTTCACGTTATGGACTGATTGCATACGGCTCCTCGCTCGACCAGATCGGTCCAATGACAAAGAATGTCACCGACTGTGCAGCTGTTCTTGACACCATTGCTTCCTATGATAAGAAAGACAGCACTTCGATTAAAAGAGACGACTATGACTTCTCATCTGCACTCGTATCGGATGTCAAGGGTCTTCGAATTGGTCTTCCAAAAGATTACTTTGGTGAAGGTCTTGACGGTGAAGTAAAGGCAGCAATCTTCAAAGCAGCAAAGACATTAGAAGGAATGGGTGCGATTGTTGAAGAGTTTGATTTAGGACTTGTAAAATATGCAATTCCTGCCTACTATGTTATTGCATCGGCAGAGGCTAGTTCAAATCTCGAGAGATTTGATGGTGTCAAGTATGGCTACCGCACAAAAGAATACGATGGTCTTCACAATATGTACAAAAAGACACGTTCCGAGGGCTTTGGACCAGAGGTAAAGCGCCGTATTATGCTGGGTTCCTTTGTTCTTAGTTCCGGTTACTATGATGCTTATTACCTAAAAGCATTAAAGACAAAGGCGCTGATCAAGAAAGAATTTGACAAAGCATTTGAAAAATATGATATCATTTTGGCACCGGCAGCACCGACAACGGCACCTCTTTTGGGAAGCAGCTTGCGTGATCCAATGAAAATGTATTTGAGTGATATTTACACAATATCCGCAAATCTTGCCGGAATTCCAGGTTTGTCAATTCCATGTGGAAAGGACAAAAATGGACTTCCAATCGGAATGCAGCTTCTTGGCGGCTGTTTCCAGGAAAAAACATTGCTTCGCGCAGGTTTTGCGTATGAAAAGGCAAGAGAGGAGGAAGCTTGATGGCACAGTATGAAACCGTGATCGGTCTTGAAGTTCATGTAGAGCTTGCAACAAAAACAAAAATTTTCTGCGGCTGCTCTACCGCATTCGGAGGAGCACCAAACAGCCATACTTGCCCAGTCTGCACCGGTCTTCCGGGTTCTCTTCCGGTATTAAACAAGCAGGTTGTTGAGTATGCAATGGCAGTTGGTCTCGCGACAAACTGTCAGATTAACCAGTATTGTAAATTTGATCGTAAAAACTATTTTTATCCGGATAACCCACAGAACTATCAGATTTCTCAGCTGTATTATCCGATCTGCCATGACGGCGGTGTTGAGATTGATGTAAATGGTCAGAAAAAGATTGTGCGCATCCATGAGATTCATATGGAGGAGGATGCCGGAAAATTGGTTCATGACGAATGGGAAGATGTCTCACTGGTGGACTACAATCGTTCTGGTGTGCCGCTAATTGAGATTGTATCTGAGCCAGATATGAGAAGTGCCGATGAAGTCATTGCCTATCTGGAAAAGCTTCGATTAATCATTCAGTATCTTGGTGCATCTGACTGTAAGCTTCAGGAAGGTTCCATGAGAGCCGATGTCAACTTGTCAGTTCGTCCAGTTGGCTCAGAGACCTTTGGTACTCGTACCGAGATGAAGAACTTAAACTCCTTCAAGGCCATTGCCCGCGCAATTGAATCGGAGCGTGCCCGTCAGATTGAGTTGATCGAAGAAGGAAAGAAGGTCACACAGGAGACCAGACGTTGGGATGACAATAAGGAATATTCCTATCCAATGCGTTCGAAGGAGGATGCACAGGATTATCGCTATTTCCCAGACCCAGATCTGCCGCCTCTTCAGATTCCAGACGAGTGGATTGAGCGCTTAAAGTCTGCTCAGCCAGAGCTTCGTGATGAAAAGATGGCACGCTATAAGGAAGAATATGAGATTCCGGATTATGATGCTGATATTATCACTGGATCAAAGCGCATGGCTGATATTTTTGAAGAGACAGTTGCTCTTGGTGCAGCACCTAAAAAGGTATCCAACTGGTTAATGACAGAGACGATGCGTCTTCTAAAAGAGCATACAATGGAGCCGGACGAACTTGACTTTTCTCCAAAAAATTTGGCTACACTAATTTCGCTTGTCGAGAAAAAGACAATCAACCAGACCGTTGCAAAAGAGGTCTTTGAGAAAATTTTTGCAGACGATATCGAGCCGGAAAGCTATGTAAAAGAGCATGGTTTGGGCATGGTAAGCGATACTGGTGCATTACAAAAGACCATCGAAGAGATCATTGCAGCAAATCCGCAGTCAGTAGCAGACTATAAAGCAGGAAAGCAAAAGGCTATAGGCTTCTTAGTTGGACAGACTATGAAGGCCATGAAAGGCAAGGCAAATCCAACAGCTGTAAACGAGATTTTAGTAAAATTATTAAACGAGTAGTAAGATCTGCTCATCTGTTGAAAAAAACGGATGAGCAGATCTTTTTATACAAAAAAATCTTGGAAAATTTACAAAAAAATGCTTGATTATTTCAGATAAATGTGATAAAGTTACTTTGTTTGATAATTAACAAACGAAGTCTTGCAAAAAGCAGGATAGAATAAAAATATATCATTTAATAAAAACTGGCTGAAGTTAGACAGACCAGAATAGAAAGGAAGAATTATCATGGCAAGATTTACATTACCAAGAGATCTGTATCATGGCAAGGGAGCACTTGAAGCATTAAAGACGCTGAAAGGAAAGAAGGCAATCGTCGTTGTTGGCGGTGGTTCTATGAAGCGTTTCGGTTTTCTGGATAAGGTTGTTTCCTATCTTAAGGAGGCAGGTATGGAGGTTCAGCTGTTTGAGGGTGTAGAGCCAGACCCATCAGTGGATACTGTCATGAAGGGTGCAGCAGCAATGACCGAGTTTGGACCAGACTGGATCGTATCAATCGGAGGAGGATCTCCAATCGATGCAGCGAAGGCTATGTGGGCATTCTATGAGTATCCAAATGTTACATTTGAGGATCTGTGCATTCCGTTTAACTTCCCGACACTTCGTACAAAGGCTAAGTTCTGTGCAATCCCATCTACATCAGGTACTGCTACCGAGGTAACAGCATTCTCCGTTATCACCGATTACAAGAAGGGGATTAAGTATCCGTTAGCAGACTTCAACATCACTCCAGATGTAGCTATCGTAGATCCAGAGTTAGCAGAGACCATGCCAAAGAAGCTGACTGCACATACAGGTATGGATGCTAT
>ERZ791834.1463-NODE-1463-length-10774-cov-4.26047_pt1 | contig 10774 bp, 8 predicted proteins | sample MGYA00510293_ERZ791834 | MGnify/ENA primary metagenome ERZ791834 (study PRJEB30046, sample SAMN00715253) | human gut metagenome | study: EMG produced TPA metagenomics assembly of the A metagenome-wide association study of gut microbiota in type 2...
GGAGGTTGTGGATGCGGTGAAAGCTTATATAAAGAACAACGACATCAGTGTGAAAGGCCTGATGCGTTATCTGAAAGGACCGGATTTTCCTACAGGCGGTCTGGTTGTAAATAAAGATGATCTTCTGAATATTTATGAGACCGGAAGCGGCAAGCTTCGTCTCCGCGGTAAAGTGGAAGTGGAAAAAGTAAAAGGCGGCCGCCAGCAGCTGGTGATCACCGAGATTCCGTACACCATGATCGGTGCCAATATTGGAAAATTCCTTAACGACGTAGCCTCCCTTGTAGAAACCAAGAAAACCACAGATATTGTGGATATTTCCAACCAGTCCTCCAAGGAAGGAATCCGTATTGTACTGGAACTGAAAAAGGATGCAGATGTAGAGAATCTCACCAACATGCTCTACAAGAAAACCAGACTGGAAGACACTTTCGGAGTCAATATGCTGGCTGTTGCAGACGGACGTCCGGAAACCTTAAGCCTGAAGCAGGTGATAGAGCACCATGTGGATTTTGTGTTCGAGGTGACTACCCGCAAGTACAAGACTCTTCTGGGAAAAGAGCTTGAGAAAAAGGAAATCCAGGAAGGCCTTATCAAAGCCTGTGATGTAATCGATCTGATCATTGAGATCCTTCGAGGCAGCAAGAGCCGTGACCAGGTTAAGAAGTGTCTGGTAGAGGGTATCACAGAGGGAATCAAATTCAAGTCAAAAGCCAGTGAGAAAGCTGCAAAGAATCTGAAATTTACGGAGAATCAGGCTACAGCCATTCTGGAAATGCGTCTGTACCGTCTGATCGGACTGGAAATTGAGGCTCTTCAGGCAGAGTATGACCAGACTATGAAAAATATTGCTTCTTATGAAGATATTCTGAACAACTATGATTCCATGTGTGAAGTGATTATTGAAGAACTTGATGGAATCAAAAAAGAATACAGCACCAAGAGAAGAACTGTGATCGAGAACGCAGAAGAGGCAGTTTACGAAGAAAAGAAGATGGAAGAGACAGAGGTCTGCTTCCTTATGGATCGTTTCGGCTATATGCGCCTTATTGATAAGAATGCTTATGAGAGAAACAAAGAGGCTGCCCATGCAGAGAATAAATTTGTTTTTACCTGTATGAATACAGACAAGATCTGCATTTTCACAGATATGGGACGCATGCATTCCATTAAAGTGGCAGACATTCCGCTGGTGCGTTTCCGTGACAAGGGAACTCCGGCTGACAATCTGAGTAACTACGACAGCAGCCAGGAACAGATCCTTTATGTGGCACCTGCAGGGCAGGTGAAATTATCTACTCTGTTGTTCGTGACTAAGACCTCCATGTGCAAGCTTGTTGCAGGTGAGGAATTCGATGTGGCAAAGAGAACGATTGCATCTACCAAGCTTGGAGAAGAGGATCAGCTGATCTTTGTAGGTCCAGCAGATGAAATGGAACAGATAGTATTTCAGAGTCAGAATGGCTATTTCCTACGTATTCTGAAAACGGATGTTTCTACTATGAAGAAGACCTCTGTTGGTGTAAGAGGAATGAAGCTGGGGGACGGGGATGTTCTTGAGCATGCCTATCTGGTGGAACCGAGACAGGAGTACACCATCCAGTATCACGACAAGCCGTATGCATTGAACAAGGTAAAGCTGGCCAAACGTGATACCAAGGGTATGAAACCCAGAATTTAAGCAGCAGATTATGAAGAAAAGGCTGTTATACAGGTTGTGCAGCAGAAGCTCAAAAGAGCTGAAAGTAAAAGCTGTTATTGGTGAAATAAGCTTAACAATACTGTCAAAATGGGTTAAAACCATTGTAAAATGGGCATTTATAAGAAAAAGCCCTTGCAATTTGGATTTAAAGGTGTTAGAATGATACAAGAAATCAGAACTTGTTGACAAAGGAGTGGGCGTGAGCCCACTCTTTTTGATGATAAGGATAGAGAGGCAGGTGGGAAAAATGAGCAGAAAAGAAGAGTATGAACAGAAAGCAGAAGCATTGTTATCTCCGATCGTAGAAAGCAATGGATTCGAACTGGTAGATGTGGAATATGTCAAGGAAGCAGGAAACTGGTATCTTCGCGGCTACATTGACAAACCAGGCGGAATCACAGTGAATGACTGCGAGACAGTAAGCAGGGCTTTCAGCGACAGGCTTGACGAAGATGATTTCATCGAGGACAGCTACATCATGGAGATCAGTTCTCCGGGACTTGACAGACCTCTGAAGAAAGAAAAAGATTTTGCCAGAAGCATTGGCAAACTGGTAGAAATCAGAACCTACCGGCCAATCGAGAAACAGAAAGAATTTTGTGGTGAACTGACAGCATATGATAATAACAGTGTGACCATTGATGAGGAGGGAACTCCTCGCACTTTCGATAAGAAAGACATTGCACTGGTGCGTCTGGCGATTGATTTTTGAGTTACCATGAAAGTCCGGACGCAGCTGTGGGAGTACCACAGGCGCGGAACAGCTGACTTTCATATAGGAAGATGCTGCCAGTCGGCGACATGTCCGATTTAAGAAATAAGCGATTATGCTGGAAAGCAAAAAGGAGGAAATAAGAAAAATGAACAAGGAGTTAATGGGTGCTCTGGACGAACTGGAACGCGAGAAAAATATCAGCAAGGAAACTTTGCTGGATGCCATTGAGCAGTCCCTGATCCAGGCATACAAGAATCATTTTGGAAAAGCTGACAATGTACATGTAACCATCAACAGAGAAACAGGCGATTTCAGTGTATATGCAGACCGCCGGGTTGTAGAATTCGTAGAAGATCCTGCTGAAGAGGTTTCTCTTGTAGAAGCACAGAAGCAGAATACCAATGCAGAGGTTGGCGATATCCTGAAGGTACCGGTTCACTCTGACAAATTTGGCCGTATTGCAACACAGAATGCAAAGAACGTAATCCTTCAGAAAATCCGTGAGGAAGAGCGAAAAGTTCTGTTTGACCAGTATCACGGCAATGAGAAAGAAGTTGTTACCGGCATTGTACAGCGTGTGGTAGGACATAATGTAAGCGTAAATCTTGGCAAGGCAGATGCAATCCTTGCTGAGAATGAGCAGGTGAAGGGTGAGACCTTCAAGCCTACTGAGAGAATCAAAGTGTATATTCTTGAGGTAAAGGATACACCGAAGGGACCTCGTATCCTTGTTTCCAGAACACATCCTGGCCTTGTAAAACGCCTCTTTGAGTCTGAGGTTGCTGAGGTGAAGGACGGAACTGTTGAGATCAAGAGCATTGCCCGTGAGGCAGGTTCCCGTACCAAGCTGGCAGTATGGAGCAACGATCCTGATGTAGATCCGGTTGGAGCATGTGTTGGTGTAAATGGTGCCCGTGTAAGTGCGATTGTAAATGAGCTTCGCGGTGAGAAGATTGATATCATCAACTGGGATGAGAATCCTGCAATCCTGATCGAGAATGCATTAAGCCCGGCGAAGGTAATCGCTGTTATGGCAGATCCGGATGAGAAGACTGCACTTGTTGTGGTTCCGGATTACCAGCTTTCCCTTGCAATCGGTAAAGAAGGACAGAATGCACGTCTTGCAGCACGTCTGACTGGATTTAAGATTGATATCAAGAGTGAAACCCAGGCAAGAGAGTCCGGCGACTTCTATGATTATGACGAGGATGACGATGAGTACTATGAGGATGACGAGTACGAAGAGTCTGAGGAGTCCGCTACAGAAGAAATTTCTCAGGATAGCGAAGAAACAGCTGCCGGTGAAGAGTCTGAAGAGACTGAGGATGCGGTAGAGAATGAAGACGAAGAATAAAATTCCCATGCGCCAGTGTACTGGCTGCAGAGAAATGAAGAATAAAAAAGAAATGATCAGGGTGTTGAAAACCGCAGAGGATGAGATCATTCTGGATGCTACAGGCAGGAAAAACGGTCGCGGAGCCTACATCTGCAAGAGCCGTGAGTGCCTGGAGAAAGCCAGAAAGAATCACGGACTGGAGCGTTCTTTGAAAGCAGCTATCCCGGATGAGGTTTATGATAGCCTTGAGAAGGAGTTTGATAGTATTGAAGAATAATAAAGCGCTGTCCCTGATCGGACTTGCAACAAAGGCCGGAAAGACAGTCAGCGGAGAGTTTTCCACTGAGAAATCCATTAAGACCGGCAAAGGATATCTGGCAATCGTAGCCGGGGATTCTTCTGATAACACCAAGAAGAAATTCCGGAACATGTGTGAATTTTACGAAGTGCCCTTGTATATCCTTTCAGATAAAGAAACGTTAGGGCATGCCATGGGCAAGGAATTCCGTGCCAGCCTGGCTGTACAGGACTGGAATTTTGCAGAAGCTATTAGGAAGGTGCTGCAGGATGAGGGGAAGGAGCTCTAGAGCATACCACTGTTGTCTGAGAAAACGACCTGAACCAAAGAGGAAAAAGCGTTCCGGGGAATGCTTTTAAATGTTCCCGGGAAATGATTTTTGATAATACGAGCTGCGGAAAACTTGTGAAAGCGTATCCTGACTCGTACTGGTGAAGGGAGAATGGCATATGGTGATAAATTCACATGAGCCTGCCAAAGACAGAAATAAGCAAAACAGAGAGAATAAAAACAGAGTGAAAAAAGTTATAGATACGGGAAAGGAGAAAGGAATAACATTGGAGACTCCTAAGACAGAAGAGCAGAAAGTGTCAGTAAAGAAAGAAGGCGACGGTGCAGAGGCACCGAAGAAGAAAAAAAATATTATCCGCGTATATCATGCACAGAATGCAAGTGACGGCGGGAAGAACAGAAAGAAACCAGCTGGAGAGAGAAAGCCACGTCCACAGGGCACACGTCCTGCAGCACAGGCACAGCCGGCAGCGAAAGCAGAGGCACCTGTAAAGGCAGCACCGAAGCCAGAAGCTCCTAAGACAGAAGCACCGAAGCCGGTAAGTGCACCGAAGGCTGAAGCTCCTAAGACAGAAGCACCAAAGGCAGAAGCACCAAAAGCTGAGACAGCACCAAAGAGCGCACCGGTAAGTGCACCGAAGACAGAGCCTGCAAAACCGGTTCAGGCTGCACCGAAAGCAGAAGCTCCAAGGACAGAATCCCAGAGACCAGCTGCACAGCAGAACAGAAACGACGGCCAGCAGCGTCAGGGAAATGGCCAGGGCAACCGTAATTTCCGTCAGGGCGAAGGCCGCGACAATAATCGCGGGGACAGAAATGGAAACGGAGGCAGATTTGGCCAGGGAAGACCACAGGGCGGCAATGGCGGCCAGGGTGGATTCCGCGGAAACAGAAATAATGATGGTCAGGGAAGACCTGTAAGACAGGGAGATTCCCAGAACAGAGGACCGCGCCAGGGTGATGGAAACGGACGTGGATTCCGTCAGGGCGGTGACAACAGAGACAATAGAAATGGAAACGGAAATGGCAGCAGATTTGGCCAGGGAAGACCACAGGGCGGTCAGGGACGTTTCGGAGGAAAAGACGGAGATAACCGTAGTGAAGGACGCTTTGGCGGACAGAACCACCAGGGTGGACAGCGCTCCGGCGGTGCAAGAAGAAGCGGCGGATCTGACGCAATCTTTACACCAGAGCTGACCAAGACATCCAAGGACAGCAAGCGTGAGCGTGACAGAGAGAACAAGAATAAAAAGAAAGATTTCGATAAGACATCAGGTGGCGGACACAGACCAAACCAGGGCGGCAGAAACCAGATGTCCAGAATCCCGAAAGCACTTCAGAAACCTGCTCCGCAGCAGAAACAGGAAGAGAAGAAACCGGAGATCAAGGAGATCACAATTCCGGAGAAGCTTACCATCCGCGAGCTTGCAGAAGCGATGAAGATGCAGCCATCTGCAATTGTTAAGAAGCTGTTCATGGAAGGTCAGATGGTAACGGTAAACCACGAGATCGATTTCGAGCAGGCAGAAGAGATTGCTCTTGGATTTGACATTATTGCAGAAAAAGAAGAAAAAGTAGATGTAATTGAGGAACTTTTGAAAGAGGAAGAGGAAGATGAATCCACAATGGTTTCAAGACCACCGGTAGTCTGTGTAATGGGACACGTTGACCATGGTAAAACTTCTCTTCTGGATGCAATCCGTAAGACAAACGTAACAAGAGGCGAGGCTGGTGGAATCACACAGCATATCGGTGCTTATGTAGTTGATATTAACGGGCAGAAGATCACTTTCCTTGATACACCGGGACATGAGGCATTCACTGCCATGCGTATGCGTGGAGCAAACTCCACAGATATCGCTGTTCTTGTAGTTGCAGCTGATGATGGTGTTATGCCACAGACAGTAGAAGCTATCAGCCATGCAAAGGCTGCTGGTGTTGAGATCATCGTTGCCATCAACAAGATCGATAAGCCAAGTGCAAACATTGAACGTGTAAAACAGGAGCTTTCTGAGTATGAGCTGATTCCTGAGGACTGGGGCGGTACAACTCCGTTCGTTCCGGTATCTGCCAAGACAGGAGAGGGCATTGATGATCTTCTTGAAATGATCCTTTTAACCGCAGAGGTTTCTGAGCTGAAGGCAAACCCGAACCGTGCAGCAAGAGGTCTTGTGATCGAGGCTCAGCTGGATAAAGGCAAAGGACCGGTTGCTACGATCCTTGTACAGAAGGGTACTCTTCATGTTGGAGATTTTATCGCAGCCGGAGCATGCAATGGTAAAGTACGTGCCATGATGGATGATAAGGGACGCCGTGTAAAACAGGCTGGTCCGTCTACTCCTGTAGAGATCCTTGGTCTTGGCGATGTTCCGAATGCCGGAGAGGTTCTTATGTCCTTTGAGAATGATAAAGAGGCTAAGAATTTTGCAGCAGCATTTGTTTCCGAGAATAAGAACCGTCTTCTTGAGGAAACTAAGGGTAAACTTTCCCTGGATAATCTGTTTGACCAGATTCAGGCAAGCGACCTTAAGGAGCTCCCGATTATTGTCAAAGCCGATGTGCAGGGTTCTGTAGAGGCTGTAAAACAGAGTCTTGTAAAACTTTCCAATGATGAGGTTGTTGTAAGAGTGATCCATGGCGGCGTTGGTGCTGTCAATGAGTCTGATGTCAGCCTTGCTGCTACATCAAATGCGATCATCATCGGATTTAACGTTCGTCCTGATACCACAGCGAAACAGCTGGCAGAGCAGGAAGGCGTTGACCTTCGTCTGTACCGTGTTATCTACCAGGCAATTGAGGACGTGGAAGCTGCCATGAAGGGTATGCTGGATCCGGTATTTGAGGAGAAGGTAATCGGTCATGCAGAGGTTCGTCAGCTGTTCAAGGCTTCCGGTATCGGTACTATCGCAGGAAGCTATGTGCTTGACGGTACCTTCCAGAGAGGATGCAAGGTACGCATCACCAGAGACGAGGAGCAGATCTACGAAGGTGAGCTGGCTTCCCTTAAGAGATTTAAAGATGATGTCAAAGAAGTTCGTGCAGGCTATGAGTGTGGTCTTGTATTCCAGGATTTCAATGACGTTAAAGAAGAAGATAAAGTTGAAGCATATATTATGGTTGAGGTGCCGCGCTAGAGCGTAGTAATCGCAGGTGTCAGTTGGGGGCAAGCTCATTGCCCCCAATTTTCGTTGTCAGAGCCTGCGCTCATATAGGAGACCAAAAAATGAGAAAAAACAGCATTAAAAATACAAGGATCAATGCAGAAGTTCAGAAAGAACTGAGCAACATTATCCGCGGTGAGATCAAGGATCCCCGCATCCATCCCATGACATCTGTCATGGCTGTGGAGGTTGCACCGGATCTTAAGACCTGCAAGGCATTTATCAGTGTCCTTGGCAGCGAGGAATCCAAGCAGTCCACAATTAAAGGGCTGAAAAGTGCAGAAGGCTATATCCGCCGTCAGCTTGCGAAGAACCTGAATCTTCGCAATACGCCGGAAATCCGCTTCATTCTGGATGAGTCCATTGAATATGGCGTAAATATGTCCAGACTCATTGATGACGTGATCGAACACGACCATTCGAAGGACACCGAGAGTGAGGACGGGGAAAAACAGGATACAGCAGAAACTGAAGACGAAGAGTAAAAATCGAGGTGAAGGGAATGGAGAGAATCGAAGAAATTCTGGATGGCGTAAAGACCATGGGAATTGGGGGACATGTTCGCCCGGATGGTGACTGTGTAGGTTCCTGCATGGCACTTTATCTGTATATAAAGAAATGGTATCCTGAAATCAAGGCAGATATCTATCTGGAGAAGCCGAAGCCGGTATTCGGACATATTGCATGCATGGACGAGGTACACTATGAAGCAGGTGATCCTATGGAATACGATCTTTTTGTGACCTGTGATGTAAGCGCTCCTGACCGTCTGGCAGTAGCGTCTGATTATTTCGCTTCTGCGAAAAAGACCGTCTGCATTGACCATCATGTGAGCAATCCGGGATTTGCAGATGTGAACCACGTACATGGTGAGATCAGCTCTGCCAGCGAGGTTCTGTATAAGCTTCTTAACAAAGAAAAAATCGATCTGGATATTGCAACTGCTATTTATACCGGAATGATCCACGATACAGGTGTATTCCAGTATTCCTCCACATCTCCGGACACCATGCGTATTGCCGGTGACCTGATGGAAAAGGGTGTTGATTTTTCTAATATTATTGACGAATCCTTCTATCAGAAGAGCTACATTCAGAATCAGGTCATGGGACGTGTTCTGGCAGAGAGCATTATGCTTCTGGATGGCAAATGTATCGTTGGCTACATGAAGCTGAGAGACATGGATTTCTATGGGGTAAAGCCGTCAGACCTGGATGGAATCGTAAGCCAGCTCCGTCTTACGAAAGGTGTGGAAGTGGCAATGTTTATTTACGAGCATGAAAGCCAGGTGTTTAAGGTATCACTCCGTTCCAACGGTGCTGTAGATGTAAGCAAGATCGCTTCCTATTTCGGAGGAGGCGGACATGTGAAAGCAGCAGGCTGCGATCTGGCCGGTTCCATGTACGACGTTATCAATAATATTTCAGAGCAGATCGAAAAACAGCTTTTAGGACAGGATAAGTAATGGCAGATTTTCAGGGAATCATTGTAATTCACAAGGAAAAAGGCTTTACCTCCCATGATGTGGTAGCCAAGCTTCGGGGAATTCTCCATATGAAAAAAATAGGACATACAGGGACTCTTGACCCGGATGCTACCGGTGTTTTGCCGGTAGCTCTTGGAAAGGGCACCAAGCTGGTGGATCTTCTTACAGATAAGGAAAAAACGTATGAGGCAGTGCTTCATCTGGGAATCGACACGGATACCCAGGATATGTCTGGAACAGTTCTGGAAGAGAAGCCGGTGAATGTGACCGAGGAGGAAGTGCGAAAGGTACTGAAAAGCTTTGTAGGGGAGCAGCTTCAGGTTCCGCCTATGTATTCTGCTCTGAAGGTAAATGGAAAGAAACTTTACGAGCTGGCAAGAGAGGGCAAAACAGTTGAGCGAAAAGCCCGGCCGGTGTGCTTCTATGAGATTGAGCCTCTGGAATTTCATCTTCCACTGGTGAAAATAAGAGTGACCTGCAGTAAGGGAACCTATATCCGCACCTTGTGCCATGATATTGGCGAGAAGCTTGGCTGTGGCGGCTGTATGGAAGAACTGCTCCGGTCAAGGGTTGGTCGGTATTCTCTCTTTGAGAGCCATACGCTTGCCCAGGTGGAAGCTGCTGTGGCAGATGGAACCGTCCAGGATATGATCGATCCGGTAGAGGCAGTTCTGGCTGAGTACCCCGCTCTTTATGCGGATTCTTACGGGGACAGGCTTCTGGCAAATGGAAATCCGCTGTCCGACAATCTGGTGAGTCCCCAGCACAAAGAAGGCTGGGTGCGCATGTACGCCAGTGACGGAACTTTTACAGGTATTTTTCAGTGGGATGCAGGGAAGAAGAAATATTATCCGGTGAAAATGTTCTGAATAATAAAGTGACGATTCAGCAGGTGCTGAACAGTTACCAATCAGGCATAAACTGGTTTGACAGGAGAGATTATGGAATACCTGAAGATAGAGGGTGAGTTTCCAAAACTTGCCAACTGTGCAGTAACAATGGGAAAATTTGACGGGATCCACCGTGGCCACAGGAAACTGGTTGAGAAGATCAGGGAGCGGAAGACACTTGGAGAACAGGCTGTCCTTTTTGCCATTGATGCTTCCAGCAATATGATCCTTACCAGCCAGGAACGGGCTTCCCTTCTTGAAAAGCTTGGCGTGGATGTGCTGGTAGAATGCCAGTTAAATGACAGGATCCGGCATATGAAGGCTGAGAATTTTATAAAAGAGATTCTTATGGGAGATCTTGGGGCATCCTACGTAGTAGTGGGAGAAGACAACCGGTTTGGCTTCGAGCGGAAAGGTACGCCCCGGCTTCTTATGGAATTTGGAGAAAAGTATGGCTTTGATGTGGAAATCCTTTCCAAAGAAATGGATGGACACAGGAAGATCAGCAGTACCTATATCAGAGAAGAACTGAAAAAAGGAAATATGGAGAAAGTTACTTCCCTTATGGGAAGGGATTACTTTGTGGAAGGTCAGGTGGTACATGGCAGGGGAATGGGACATAAGGTTCTGCTTCCCACTACCAATCTCGTGCCTCCCAGGACCAAGATCCTGCCCCCAAACGGCGTGTATGTGACAAGCTCTTATTTCGGAGATAAGATATACCACGGAATTACCAACATTGGCTGTAAGCCTACGGTTGGTGAGAGCTTTATAGGGGTGGAAACCTATCTTTTTGACTGTAGGGAAGATCTCTACGGAGAGGAATGCCGGGTGGATTTCAAAAAGTTTTTGAGGCCGGAAAGGAAATTTCCGTCTCTTGAGGCCCTGAAGAGCA